>Ga0194120_10002053_pt1 | contig 35382 bp, 21 predicted proteins | sample TA2MahCa65mmetaG_FD_148642 | JGI IMG/M metagenome (GOLD analysis project Ga0194120, IMG submission 148642) | Freshwater microbial communities from Lake Tanganyika, Tanzania - TA2015019 Mahale Deep Cast 65m | ecosystem: Environmental > Aquatic > Freshwater > Lake | place: Tanzania: Lake... | reverse complement strand
GAACAGCTCCAGAGTGACCTGGACAGGTTCATGAACGAGTATAACTGTAACCGCCCGCATCAGGGCTATAGACTAAACGGCTGCACCCCAGCAGAACGACTTATCGCGGCTCCAAAAGCTGCTTGATTGTAAACACGTTGACAAGACAATACAATTAATACTAAGAGTTGGATTTCCCAAAACGAATATGCAATTTCTGACTACAAGCGGTAATTCCACTGGATCATATACTACATACGATACTGCCCTGTCACATTCTAGGAAAAGGCAACCCTGGAGCATGAAACCACCTCCTGTAGCTATCCCAATAATAACCCGATTGAAAATAGATGATTCAATGAAAGTATTGTTGAAACCTGGGCTAAATGCGAATCCCGAAATACCTGTCATATTGACAAATTGACAGTTTGAAATGCGCGCCACCTGCGCCCTGATTGTGGAAACGCCAACTCTAAAATTGCTAAACATACACCAGTCAAAACGAATTGAATCATAGTATTCGGAAATGGAAATGGCGGGTGGCTCATTGGCGAACTCATTGGGTGGGCTCATATTATTGAAAATACAAAATTGAAACATGGAGCATTGCTGTGACCTTAGAGTGTCCATGAAGATAATGCCAATCCAATTTCGATTTCCCAATCTATCAAAATAGATAGAATCCTCATTTGCTCCTAATGCTAGCAACACACCCTCGACGATTATAATGCCGCGCCATGGAATAAGGATAATTACACCTGGCTCAATAAGAAGCGTGTCTCCGTTCCTTACTCCAAATCCGTTGGATCCATCATCAGCATGATAAGGATTACCCTCTCGCGTAAGTGTTCCATTTATCCATCCGCCGATGTGTGTTTGGCAGCACAATTGGCTACTGCTGAAAAGCAATGCCAACGAGGGCAAAGCTAAGAACATTAGCGGAAGATTATGCACAGAAAGACTCCTAATAGTAGCAATTTTCATCGAGTCTCCTAACGCATTAGAAGCAATTTATGATACGCAGTAGCACTATATCCGTTCTGCGTTTGATATATGGCAAGGCAAAGGTATATCCCAGAATTCACCCTAACCCCATCAGCCTTTCTGCCGGGCCAGATGCGCCGCTGCCACCTGTCTCCCTTGTGCACCAACCAAACGCAGCGAAATGTCACCTGCCCATGGCAAGGCGATTCTGATGGTGGTAGTGGAGTTGAACGGGTTGGGGAAGGCCTCAAGGTGCATTGCGTAGGGCGGGATTCCGATCCCGTCTGTGACGTAGGTCGCAGCCATCGCGCCTCCGGGGGATAGGCTAAGAGAGAGGAAGACGACTCCGAGCGTGAAGAGGCTCACGAGGGAACGAGTAGCGCGAGGAGCGAACATGGGGACCTCCGTAGAAACGTGCTTTGATGAACGCGGCGATATCGAACTGCCCCATCGGGCAGGCTGACAACGAAGGGTAGCCGGACTGTTCACCCGCCAGATGCAGGATGCATCCATATCATAACATGCCCGGGTCAAGAAGTCAAGCCTTTTCGGCCCTTTTCACAAAAATAGTTTCGCCCCCAAAAGGGCTCTTGCCCAAGGCTCCTTCTTCGCCTCCGAGGTGCGGTCTGAATCCTCTACTTGTCAATCCTTCCACTCCCCCCCTCACTTCAGCAGCACCACCTTGCGCAGCCGCCGTTCGACGCCCGATTCCAGCAACACCACATAGACGCCGGACGATAAGCCTTTGTTCAGGTCATTGAATGCTAACGGAATGCGATGACGTCCGGCGGCAAGCACCCGGCGGCCGCTCCATATCTCCCGGCCGGCCAGATCGTAAACTGCCATTTGAACCTCACCCGCCGTAGGCAGATCGAAGGGCAGGATCAAGACCTGATTGAAGGGATTGGGGTAAGGCGGCTGAAAGGTGAACTGACCGGGAATCGCGGCTTTGCGCCTCAGAAACTGCCATCCCGCAGTTCCGGCGCTGGAGGTCGTCGCCAGTCCCCGTTCGTCATAAGCCGTCACCCGCCACCAGATACGGACGTCGTCGGGCAGTCCGCTGCCGGCTGGCGAACCCGGGAGGCGATCAAGATGGAGCGTCGTGTCGGAAATCACTATCGAATCCCGGAGCGCAAAGTCCGGCGCCAGCGACCATTCGATCCGGTAGCGCACCATGTCCCCCGGATCGGGATCGACCGCTCTCTGCCAGACGAGTCGGACGGTATCTTCCGCCACGACAGACCGATCGGGCGGACCAAGCAACGCAAACGTTCGCGGCGGATGGTAGAAGTGATCCCGTCCCGGCGAGCCGTAGAGCGCCGGCGAGATTCTCCAGTTGTGCGGCAATTCGTTGGGCAGCGCCGGGTCGATCAGTTCCAGCGTCGTTCCCGCAGCCGCCTCCACCGGCCAGGGCGAAACTGTGCGGTAAGCCACCGAATCGACGAGCCGGCCTTGAGCATCGTAGAGCCGCACCTGATCGCTGTCCGAGCCAAGGCCGAACGATAGACCGCTTAAGACGATTGCCGGATTCACCTGCGGCGCCCGGGTCACGAGCCGAAGGCTGTCCTCGGCAATGACCCAATATTCCCCCTCCGTCATCAACAGCCCACTTGGAAACCTCCAGATATGCCCGTCATTATCGTCCCGCAAGGTCCAGCCGGTCAGGTCCCACTGCCCGGATTGGACGTAAAGTTCAACCCAATCGCCGGCCGAAAGCGTATCGGGGCCGCGAAAGTTGATTTCGTTGATGACGATAGCCGACGTTCCCGATGCGAGCGGTGTGAAGCGGGCGATGAGATGCCCTCCGGACGGGGGATCGAAGGCAATCCGGGGGGCGGCATTCTGAGTCAAGCCGCTCCAACCGGCGAACCGCCAGCCCGGCGCCGGGATGGCGCTCAGAGGTAACGGGACGCCCCGGAAGTAGGTGCCCTGCCAGCCCGAAGCCGGGAGGGTCTTCGTATTGATGACGATCGTCCCCGCCCCGTCGGGAACGATGTCGAAGGTGAGAGCGGCCGTCCCCAACAAGCCGAACTGAGCAACAACGTGCTCGCGAACATAAGCCGGACGCTCGCGGGCAAATCGCTTAAGGTAGGCGACATTAGCCTCCCAATCGGCCGGATCGGGATAGCCCTCAAATTCCGGCGCCCAGCGCAACAGATGTCGGGGAATGTCCGCCGCTATGCCGGCCCGGATGCTGTCGATCACCGCACTGGCGCGCTCGGGGCGGTAGTCGAAATTCATAAGGTCCGCCAGACGGTTGATGAAGGCCGCGCGAAAAGTGATATTCTCCATCAACTTGCGAAACAGGAAGGTGGCAATGGGTGGATTGGGCCATTCAGGGCCGTTCGGCTCGAGCGCCATGGCGAGCGTATTGTGGCGATAGGACGTCGAATCGTGCAGCCCGAAGCCGAAATCGAGGTCGAAGAGGAACCATCGCCATCGTCCGGTTTCAGATTGGGGCCGCCAGAACTTGTTATTGTTGCCCGGCCAGTCGGTGTTATCGACATAGATGTTGGCAGCGTTGAAGTCGATGAAACTGCCCGTCTCCATCTGCGTCTCGATATAGGCATAGTGCGCCGAATCGGCAACGTCGTTGGTTTCAATGTAATTGAGCATTGCCCGGTAGTGGTCGGGCGTCCCCTGCACCGCGCCGCCCCAGACCTCCATCCGATCGACGCTGTCGGGATCGACCGCGTGATGCGACGCGAGATAATGCTCGTTCAGTTTCTCCCGTAGGTCGAGGATGCCCCAGTAGGCGCCATTCAGAAAGACGAGCGCTGGCCGGTAGGCTTGAACGTCGCAGCGGATGTCTTCGTGCAGCGCGATCATCATTGCATCGCGCATCAAGGCGCGGTTCCAGTCGCTGCCGGAATTGCGCAAAACGAGAGCCTTGAACTGGTCGATGTCGAGACCGGGGAAGACCTGATGCCGCATCCGGTCGGTGCCGTAACGTTGCCGGGCTATGATATCAAGGGATTTCTGAGGAAAGAACCGCGTCCAGCCGCCGTGAATTTTGATCCCGGCGTTGAGGTCGAAGGCGAGTCGCCCGTCCGTCTCGTAGAATTCGACGTGTGCCAGCCGCTCCCAATCCTGCCAGTAGTTGGCGCCTCGATGCGGCGGGACGGGATCGTAATTGCGGCCGAGGACATATATGCCCGAGTCGGGATCCCATAGGCTGCCCGGATCGGTGATGATGGAAACCACCGGCAGACGGTTAGCCTCGCCGATGAAATAGGTGCGGGTCAGCATCGGTCCGGGGAGCCAGCCGGGACGAATAGTAACCGCGCGGATCACCGTCGTCGTGTCGATCGGGATTGCTGTCGCGGAGAGGGTGTCGCTCGCCGAGGGCGTCCGGCCATCGCGGGTCCAGAGGACTTGCTCGCCCGCCGCCGCCGAGATCGAGAGTCGCGTCGGAGCCGCCTTGAAACCGGCCGGCTCGGAAAACGTTGCCCGGCTGCAGATACCGGCATACCCCGGCTCACTGTTGGCCGAGCCTGGAGTCGGAACGGCAAAGTAGCGCAGTCCGTCGGTGCCGTCGGGCTGACGGCCAAAGGAGAGCCCCTCGCCCAACACCACCGGCAGCAAGCGATCTACGACCCGGCCGGCGGCGTCATAGACTGAAAGCGTCTCCCCTCCGGCTGCGATGCGGAAGTCGGCATGCAGCGGGAGAAGAAGTTCACCAATCTCGGCTGCAGCGCCCCGCCCCCCGGCCATCGGCCTGGAGAGTCCCAGTGTCAGGAACGGGATGATCGTCAGGTCGCTCGACTCCGCCGTGCTGTTGTGGACCTCGACCGCCAGGACATTCCGGGATGGGCTGAGCAGGGCGTGGATGTTGGGTATGACAAACCGTTCGGGCGGAAGACCGCGGTAAAGGTTGGCTTCATGATCGAGATCGGCCAACTGATCCCACGCCGGCGGCGTTCCCGGCAAGCCGAGATTCGACCGCGCTATCTCGCGCCCGTTGAGATAGGCAACGAAGCCGTCGTCATAGTCCACATGCAAGAGGGCGTAGAGAACATCCTCGAGATTGGCCAGGTCGAATCGTGCGCGAACGAAGAGCGAGGGCGTCGCCGGGACGATGGTGGCATCATCGCTGTCGCCGTAGCCGAACCCGGATGGTCCCTCGGCCCAGTTGGAGTCGTCGAACCGACTCGTCATCCAGTCAGCGGACATGGGACCGGACGGGACGAAATAGCGCATGTTATCCCCCCGACGCAGGATCGACTCGTGATGCGGAGCCCGCATCCGGCGGTCCTTGCCCGAAGCGAAGACGAGCAGAAACTCGCGCGGCTCGATCGCAAGGGATGGAAAGACCCAGCGCGCCGTATCGTCCGTGCGGTCCGAGAGCGACCAATCAGCCAGCGACAACGGATTTGGTCCCGGGTTGTAGAGTTCGATCCAGTCGGGATAGTCGCCATCTTCGTCGGCGACCTGCGACCCGGCGAAGGACTGAATCTCGTTGATGCGGAGGCTCTCTGCTTTTGACGTCGATGCCGTCAAAGCCAAACCGATTGCGAAAAGATGTAGTAGGATCTTCAAGGTCAGTAATGAGTGGCGTGTCGAAGCGCGGGCCTTGGCCCTTTACTTAATCATACGACATTCAGGCCTCCATCTCAAAGCCTCCCGCGCGAGCGGACGCTGCCGACAGTGGTTAGTCCTTGACTAATCCGCGATTAAGTTACTAACTTATTCTCCACTGATGAGACCTGCATTACAGCCTAATACCGACGCCCGGAGCATAGCCGGTTGACCGTCCTCGATGTCAAGCGCGCGGTTGTCGCCGGACTGGCGCTCGTGGCCATTCTGGTCGGCTTCCTCGTGCCCTTGCCGCAGAGCATCAAGGCTCCGGTCAGGCTGGAACCGGCAGCGGTTTGGAGCCTGACGATCGAGGCGGATCTCGTCTCCTACGGCTGGGAAGCCGGCCGTCGTTCCGGCGACGCACAGCGCACAGTGTTGCAGATTGAGCGTCCCGACCGGCTCGAGGTCGTTTTGCACTCACGGCTGGAGGAAGGCGAACTCGTCCTGGCTGGAGACTCGCTTGCCATCGTCCTGTCTCACGGCGGTGTCGGTAGTGCATCGATGCTGAAGGCTCGCATTGAGCAGGCTGCGGCTTCGGTCGAAGCGCTCGAAGCCGGGGCTCGCGAGGTCGATCTAACCGTGCTCGAAGCGCGTTTGGAACTGGCTCAAACCGCTTTCGACGCTTATCAGCCCGAGTGGGAGCGCTACCGAACGCTGCACGACGATGGTGCTGCGACGCCGCTCGAATGGCTCGCCGCCGACGGGCGTTACCGCCTACTGCAGGCTGAAGAGCGTGTGGCTCGGGCGGAACTGGACGCAGCCCGGGCTGGTGCGCGAGCAGAAGATATTGCGCTGGCGCGTGAAGTGGTAAAGGTCGAGCGGAGCGGCCTCGAGGCGGCGCTGGCCACGGTCGGCCGGCTGCAGTTGATCCGGTCGCCAATTGCCGGACGTTTGCGGCTGGCTCCCGGCGGCAACATCGTCCGGATCGAACGCTTCGACACCCTGCTGGCGGTCATTGAACTGCCCGAGGGAGCCGCTTACCGGATCGAATCCGGTCAAGCCGTCGAATTGACTCTGCCCTCAACGGGAAGCGGAACGTGGACCGCCGTGGCGCTACGCATCGACCACCGCCGGCAGACTGCGACCGATCCTCTCCCAACGACCGCCGGTCCGCAATCACAGCATCCGCTATTGGTGGCGGAGGTTCCGAACAGCGCCGGCCGGCTCGAACCCGGCATGTCCGGCCGGGCGGTCATCCCACTTGGAAGAATGACCCTCGCCGAAATGCTGCGAATGCTCATCGGCCAGCGGATATAGTCGTCGATTATGGAGACATTTCAGCGGCGGGAGTATAAGTATGCTGTGCCGCTATTTCTAATCAGCGAATTGCGTTGCCGGGTGATGCGGTTCATGACCCACGATCCGCATTGTCTCGAAATGCCCGACCGACGTTACCCCGTAAACAGCGTCTATTTCGACACCCCCCATATGCGTTACTATCACGAGAAGATCGACGGACTGCCGGTGCGCCGCAAGGTGCGCATCAGATACTATCGCACCGCTCCCGACGAAGGACTTGCCTATCTCGAAATCAAGCGCAAGATACACGAGATCGTCCGCAAAGTGCGGGTTCGGGTGCCCTTTGCAGCAGGACAGCGACTGATAGCGGGCGAGTTGGACCTGACCTTGGGCGGCGAACCGCTCCCGCCCGACCCTGCAGCGAGCGCCTTCGAATACCGCCTGATCGGGGAGAACCTGAGCCCGGTGGTGTTGATCCGTTACCTGCGCGAGGCTTTCGGATCGCCTGATGATCCAGGCCTAAGGGTAACCTTCGACAGCGACTGTCGCAGCGCAGTGGCGTCGCACTGGCGGGAGTTTTTCGATCCTGCCGACGAGAATTGGTTCGATCCGGGCACCTTTGTCCTGGAGGTGAAGTTCAGCGGCTGGCAGCCGGTCTGGCTGCGCAGCCTGATTCGCGAGTTCAACCTGCAACAGGAGGCGATCTCGAAATACTGCCGCGGCATAGACCTCTGGCATCCCCATTTCCGGAAGGCGATATGAATTTCGACGGGAGCGCGCTGCTGCCACCGCTGGCCGGAATGACGACGACCGAGATCGCGGTCAACATCCTGCTCGCGTTTGCGCTCGGGGTGCTAATCGCGCTGGTCTATGTCTGGACGACCCGGTTTCGGGCCGTCAGTGCGTCGCTCATCCCTACGATGGTGATCCTTGCAATGGTGACGGCGCTGGTGATGATGGTGGTCGGCAACAGCCTCGCGCGGGCGTTCGGACTGGTAGGGGCAATGTCGATCATCCGCTTTCGGACGGTGGTCAAGGACAACCGCGACATCGCGTTCATTTTCTTTGCGCTGGCGACCGGGATGGCTTGCGGTGTGGGGAATTATGCGATCGCCTTGATCGGCTCCGGGACGGTGCTGCTGCTGCTGCTGGTGCTCGACTTCGTCCAGTTTGGAGTGGCGCGACGGGGGCTTTATCTGTTAAGGCTGCAGACGACGCCGGCAGCGGGGAGCGCTTCACTGCTCGACGAGACATTGACGCGGCTCACCACTTCCCGCAAGCAACTGGCATTACGGTCGCTGCGGCCGGGACAGGTGGTCGAGCACTCCTATCTGGTGCGACTAAGGCGGGGTGTTTCGGAGACGGGACTAATCGGGACGCTTGCCGCAATCGAAGGTGTCGAGCGGGTCAACCTGCTGGCGGATGACGGGGAGAGCGAAGTGTAATGGAGGAAGCAAGAGCGATTGACTATTCACGAGATTTAAGCCAGAGATAGAGTCGTTCTATTTTGGATCTAAAGGCATATTCACCTTTGTGTCGGCCTCTTTCAATAACGCCGATTTTCTTCATTCTCGTAAGGAAATTGCTTAGTTTACTCTTTTCGTTGCTGGATAACTGCTTTTGAAATTCAGTTATATCAATGGTGTCATCAGTCATAGGGAACTGCATCATCTTCTTGAGGATTGCATGGTAGTCTTTGCTTTTAAGTGCTTGATAGACTCTCTTATGAACGTATTTCTGTCCCCATTCTTCTGTCGCGGCAAGACATCCTTTGAGTGCATCTTCCTTGTCTATGTATCCATCCTCGTCCGCCCAAAAAGTATGATCACCGATCAAATGCATAATTCTTGGAATGCCTGCCGATGTATTTTGAAGGATCGACAATGCATCAGAAGAAACTCCAATATTCACTTTAGCATAGGATTCATTGAAGAACTCAATCGTCTCTTCGTTTGAAAGTGTGTTAATGACAATCAAGTCGTAAATTCTTGCAACAGACACGTAGTTGCTTGTCATTTCATTGCGGATTTCTTCGGTTCCGCATAGAACAAGAAGCAATTGAAACGGTTTTGGCGACACTGCGTTGGATTCAACAAGTCCCTTGATGAGGCCGCTGAACTCACGCAACGATGCTATTCCATTGATTTCATCGAAGACTAGGCAGATAGAGGGGGTCTTAATTGTCTGTGCAAAACTCTCGAGGAATGTCAATAGTGCCAAAGGAGATACGATGTTTAAAGCATCACTTTTAAGAGCCTCGAGGTTAAGTCTAAACCCCAGAATACTCTTCTCCATAATAACATATTTCGCCACAATGTCTTTGGCACGGTTCCAGATCGACTGGCTTGAAACTGCCGCCTTGGTCACACTGGTCAACACCGCCGCGGCGACGTCGTCAAGCGTGCTGGCTCCCCCCAGGGTGACATAGATTGGCTGCAAGCCATAGTTCAATTCTGCCTGCCATTGGATGTAATGAGCGAGCGAGGTCTTTCCGATTCCATACTCACCCTGGATGAAGACCGTCTTTGGATTGCCTCGCGAAACCGGCCCAGCACCACGAGATAAAATACGCTCGATTTGTTCGCGTCGTCCGACAAACAGTTCCACCGGAACCGGCTTGCCGGGGTGAAACGGACTATCCCCTTTGGGGAAGTGTGTCATATCTTCTGCCCGCCCTTTTTCCAGTCGTCGAGGAACTTTTGCAGCCCGGCGTCGGTCAACGGATGGCTTAGAATCTTCGTAATAACGTCGTAAGGGATCGTCGCGATGTCGGCGCCGGCAAGCGCGGCTTCCAGGAGGTGCACCGGGTGCCGCACCGAAGCCACCAGCACCTGCGTCCCAAAGTCGTAGTTGTCGTAAATCTGCACGATGTCACGGATCAACTGCATTCCATCAAAACTGATGTCGTCGAGCCGTCCGACAAAGGGGCTGACGAACGAGGCTCCGGCCTTGGCGACGACTAATGCCTGAAGCGGCGTAAAGCAGAGCGTCATGTTGGTGTGGATGCCGGCTCGCGCCAATTCGACGCAGGCCGCTACGCCGTCGCGGGTGATCGGCAACTTCACCACGATGTTGGGGTGGATCTTCGCCAGTTTCTTTCCCTCGCGCAGCATTCCCTTCAGGTCGGTAGCGGTTACCTCCGCTGAGACCGGCCCGTCCACAAGTTCACAAATCTCCTTCAGAAGCGGTTCGTAAGGCTTGCCCTCCTTCGCCACCAGCGACGGATTCGTCGTCACGCCGTCGAGTACGCCCATTGCCGAGGCGTCCCTGATCTGTGCCAGATTGGCGGTATCGATAAAAAACTTCATTGAGTATTGATAAATTTGGTACTGGGAATCAGCCCTGTCTCAAGCGCTCGAGGGCGTCCCCGGGAACGATACGATCCGACACCCGCGGTGCCAGTTTGATCGTCAGTTCGACGCCGTTGCCAAGCGGCAGCAAGGCTGAAGCGAATTCGGGATAGTTGCGGACGAACCGGGCAAACTCCCGCAACTCGGCTTCATGCGTCAGCATATTGTCGGTCAGGACGACTGCACCCGGCGTCAGTTTACCGGTCAACTCCTTTAGGATCGGAAGGCACTGTTCTTTGGAGGCATCGAGCAGGACATAGTCGAACGGCCCGGTCAGCCGGCGCGCCGCCTCGAGGCCGTCTTCGACCAGGATCGTCACTCGACCGGCTACCCCGGCGCGCTCGAAGTTGCTCCGCGCCCACGCTGCCTTGGCGGGATCGAAATCGACCGTCGTCAGGTGCAGATCGGCTCCGGCTGCGAGGGCACCCCGCAGGGCGCAGAGCGCCGAGAACCCGCTCGAAGTGCCGATTTCAAGACCCGTCGCGGGACGCGCCATCCGGACGACGGACTCGACCAGTCTTCCGCCTTCCGACCCCATCGCCAGCATCCGCTCGCGAAAGTGCATCGGAGGCGACGACTTCTCGGCCGCATGGCGGTCGAGTAACTCGACGATCAGTGCGTCGATTGCGGCGGTGTCAAACGGGATGTTCACGGGAGGATCGTTGCTCGAACCCGGACCCCGTGAACTAGTGCTTCATTGCAATGAAAGGTTGTATTATCATCGTCGTTCCCGCGAAGGCGGGATCCCAGACAGGCGATCCTCGACTGGGTGCCCGCCTGCGCGGGTAAGACGACCCCATAGTAGCACGAACTACTGCAAGCGAGCACTAGATTAAGCCGGCTCAGGTTTGGGCTTGTTCTTCTACCGGCGGCAGATTGCTATCCCGCTCGCCGACCAGCCGCCCGACGACCTCGGCCGCATCGGCGAACCCGGCGATGAATTCCTGAATGTGATCCTCGAAGACGACCACGCGATGGTGGCTCATCCCGCCCTGTTCAGGGGTCGCCTCATGGATCATGATGTAAACGTTGCCCCGGACGGTCTGCTTGACGTTGAAATGGTAGGTGCGCCGTCCGGCTATCACCTTCCGCGTATAGAGTTCGTCCTGACCCGCATTGCCCACGACTCGTCTCCCGCCGCTTCCGGCGTCGTTTGGTAGTTCCCGATGTTCAGTGGTATTCGAGCGCCGATTCCTCGCCGTCAAGGACCCGAAACGCGCCTTCTGCCAGCGCTTCGAGTTCGCCTTCTCCCGGAAGGACGATCACCCGCCCCAAGAATATAATATACGAGCGCACCATTTCCACAATTTCGTTCGAATGTGCCAGTCCGCCGGTCAGGATGACTGCGTCGAGTTCTCCCTTGAGGACTGTGGCGTAGGCGCCGATCTCCTTGGCTATCTGATAGACCATCCCCCGCAGAGCCAAATCAGCACCGGTATCGCCATCGGCAATTCTCCCCAGCACTTCGCGGGCGTCGGAAGTGCCGGTGTAGGCGGTCAGACCAGAGCGGCGGGCCAGTTCGTCGAGCAGTTCCTTCTTCGACACCACGCCCGAAAAGCAATGCTCGATCAGCGGCCCGATGGGCAGCGCTCCGGCGCGCTCGGGCGAGTAAGGACCCATCCCATGCAGCGCGTCGTTCGCGTCGATCAACCGGCCGCCCTTGACCGCCGCTATCGAGATGCCTCCCCCGAGGTGGGCTACGACAAACCGGCTCTCCCTAACCTCGATGCCCAGATTGCGGCAGGCTCGCCGGACGACGGCTTTGATGTTGAGCGCATGCGACCGGCTCTTGCGCTCGCACCAGACGACGCCCGAGAGCCGCGCCAAATCGTGGAATTCATCGACCGTTACCGGATCGACGATGAATGCCCCAACCCCGAAACGCCGGGCATAGTGGTCTGCAAGCAGCGCGCCGAGGTTGGAGGCGTGGTTGGAGGTCTCGGGAGCCTGCAATGCTGCGAGCATCGCTTCGGAGACCTTATAGACACCTCCCGGCAAAGGCTTCAACAACCCGCCCCGACCGACGGAACCGACGACCCGGACTCCGCTGAGCAGCGGCGCAAGGTCGGCGTCGATCAACGCCCGGCGATACTCGAACTGCTCGATCGCACGGGCTGCCAGCCGGTCGGCTTCGTGGCGAACGGTGCGCTCGGCGACCCCCCCCGCCCGGCTCCAGAGCGCGTACTTCGTCGAGGTCGAGCCGGGATTGATGACAATGACGACGTCTATGGAAGAAGTGCTCAGTGTCAAGTATCAAGTGTCAAGTATCAAGTGCCAGGTATCAAGACTTGGGTGCCGCGGACGCCCAATGTGCCTTGACTCCTACCCTATCCCCAAGCCTAAAAGAACACTACCGTTACGACGATGAAGACCGGAATCAGGATCGCCACCGACCAGAGCATATAGCCGAAGAATGACGGCATCTTGACTCCCGCGCCTTCGGCAATCGACCGCACCATGAAGTTCGGCGCATTGCCGATGTAGGTGTTTGCTCCAAAGAAGACCGCGCCCGCCGAGACTCCCTTCAGGTATTCAATGAATATGGCGTGCTCGGGGTGTTCGATGACGCCCCGCAGTATGCGCGACATCTCGGCTTCGGTCATCCCCAGCCGTCCAAGTGCCGTATTGAAGAAGGTGAGATAGGTCGGAGCATTGTCGAGGAACGACGAGAGCAAGCCCGTGATCCAGAAGTAATGCGCCGGCTCTTTGACCGCTTTGATGAGCGCGCCCATGGCGCCCGACTCGCCGGCGCGAAGCATCATCAGGAGCGGAATGATGGTAACGAAGATGCCGATGAAGAGAAACGCCACCTCACGAATCGGCTCCCAGGTGAAGTCGTTGTCCTGCCGCACCTTCGGATGAGTCGTCCGGACCGATAGATACCCCATCAGCAGGATCGCGGCATCGCGCAGGAGATTTTGCAGTCCAAGATGAACATGGTAAATGGTGATCGAAACTCCCGGATGCCAGGTGCCGGACATCAGGACTGCAGCGAGGATGCCGCCCAGGAAGAGGAAGTTGTGCATTCCCTCGATCCGCAGCGGGTAGCGTTCGGCGGCTTCGATGCGCTCGGTTGGAATCTTGTTCTCCCGCTTATAAAGCAGGGTATCGAGAACGAAGAAGATTGCCAACACGAGCACTGCTGTCAGCAGGAAGTGCGGTGTTATATGAAGCGTCCAGAAGAAGGGGACACCGTGTAGAAAGCCGAGGAATAGAGGCGGATCGCCGAGCGGCGTCAGCGCCCCCCCGATATTGGAAACCAGAAAGATGAAGAAGATGACGATATGCGCCTTGTTCTTACGCGCAGCATTCGCCCGGATCACCGGCCGGATCAGGAGCATCGAAGCCCCGGTCGTCCCCATCCACGAGGCGAGCAGCGTCCCGACCAGGAGCAGTTGCGTGTTCAAAGCCGGCGTTCCGACCAACGATCCCCGCAGCAGAATCCCCCCCGACACTGCAAAAAGACCCCACAGGAGTATGATGAATGGGAGGTAGTCTGCCAGAACGATATGGAGGACTTCGTAGATGCCGAGCGCAGGGTCGTGGATGATGAATGGGACTGCGAAGATGAGCGCCCAACCGGCGGCGACCTTGGGATAGTGATGATGCCAGAAGTGCGGCGCGAAGAGCGGAAAGAGCGCGATCGAAAGCAGGATGCCGGCGAACGGCAGCGCCGAATAGAGCGGCAATTCCCGTGCTTCCTGCTCGGCAGCCAGTTCCAGTTCGTCAACCGGCATAGTGCCTGCCGTTTCCGACGCCCCGCTGGGGACGATGATCAGCAGCACGGTCAAGGCTGCCAGGAACAACAACGTCCGCCGATTAGCGTAAGCGGTCATCACATCCTCCGCTTGTGAGTGAACCTGCCAACCACCAGACGAGGGCGTCTGGTGGCATATCTAATTCCGGATTCCGTGCAGGTGGACGTCCTCGTCCACCCGTCTGCCACCTGACGAGGGCGTCTGACGGCATGCCTACTGCCAAATTAAGGCTCAATCATTCCTTAATCTCATACTTCTGCCCATGCTTCGCATTCCACTCCGGCCAATACATCACACTCGTCTCGCCGACCGGCAGTTGCATCTTCGGGTCCTTCTTTGCCGCTTCGAGTGCCTTCTCCTTTTCCGGATCGACCCACCAGAGGCTCATCACGCTGCGCCAGTCGATGATACGGGAGATGTAGTAGTCGGGATAGCCGAACTTGTTCCAATAAAGATAGCGGTGGAACGGCGCATACCAGGCTAAAGCGTAAGGCTGAATATCCATCAGGATGCGGTCGATCCGCCGAATCTGCTGCACCCGGTTCTGTTGGTTGAACTCGACGTTGTAGGCGTGGATCAGAGAGTCGATTTCGGTGCTCTTGACCCCGGTGATGTTGTTGGTGTTGGGCGGATCGGCGGTCCAGGACGAGACATCGTTCTCGGGGTTTGGGAAGAAGAGTCCGCCCCACTGTTGGAAGTGGACAGTGAAGTTTCGCTCGTTCACCATCTTGAACAGGGTCGAGGCTTGCGACTGCTTAAGGTTCAGTTTGATGCCGACCTTTTTCAGATCTTCCTGGAATACCGTCAGGAACCGCTCCACACCCGAGGTTGAATAGGCGATGTCGAGTTCGAGCATCTGTCCCTTGTTGTTCACCAGCCAGCCTTCGGCATTGCGCGACTTCCAGCCGCATTCGGAAAGCAGTTTGACGGCTCTATCGGGGTCGTAACGATATCTCGGGTTGTCGGGATTCTCGTAAGTTCCGCCCGGGCTGTAACTGTCGAGGAAGAGGTATTCGTTGTGGAAGAGTTCCTTGATGAACTTCTCGCGATTCCAGAGGTGGGTCAGGGCCGCGCGCATCCGGCGGTCGTCGAAGGGCGGCTTGCGCATGTTGAAGGCGACCCCGGCATAGCCCTGCGGGTCGTCGTTGAAGATCTTCCGTTTCTGTACCAGACCGCGCTTGACGTGGTCGAAATCGGTCTCCTCGACCCACCACTGAGCCCGCCCGACCTGATAGAAGTCGAGTTCGCCCTTCTTGATCTTCTCGAAGCGGAGCCGCTCGTCTTCAATCATGGCGAACTTGATGCGGTCGAAGTTGTAGAGACCTTTGGCTTTGGGATTGTCGTCGTCCCAATAGTCGGCGCGGCGCTTCAGGACAAGCGTCTTCCCCTTGATGGTCTGCTCCCGGTCGAGTTCATATGGCCCGCTTGAGGGGGTGAAGTCATATTGATAGTCCTTCATATACTGCTCGCCGGATAGCGCGATATCCTTGGCCGGCATAATGTGCAGAGAGCCGAAGTAAATGAAGAATTTCCAGTTGATTTCCTTGGCCCGGACCCGGACAATGTAGGGCGACTCGGCGACCGGCTCCTCGAACTTCCCCCAGATGATATTCGTGTAAGGCGCCAGAATGCCGGGATCGATCTGCAACTTCCAGGTGGCGACGACGTCCCGCGCGGTTACCCGGCTGCCATCCGAGAACCTCGCCCGGGGGTTGATCCGGAACCAGTAGGTCTGTTTGTCTTCGGATATCTTCCAGTGGGTCGCCAGGCCGGGGATGAACTCAAGGGTCAGGGGGTCGAGCCCGATCAGGGTCTCGTAGATGATGTCTCGGATGGCGTAGAGGATCTCCGAGTTCGAGTCCTTGCCGGTGATGCGGTAGGTAGCCGGGAACTCGGGATAGCCGATGGTGATCGAGCCGCCCCGGACGGCGCGCGGATCGCCTTGCGGCTCGTAGGTGGTGTTGGTCTGCCAGCCTTCACCGCTGAAACCCTCGCCGCCCAACTCGGCAGAAACATCGGGCAGTGCGCCGGCATCGGTTCTCACCTTGGCGGTGGTCTTGCCGGTGGTCTTGTCGGCACGCTTGTCGCCACCTCCGCAGCCGATAAAGGCGACGAGCAGAGTGGCGCTGATTAGTGCAGTGAGGGTGCGGCGAACGGCGAACGGCATCGGGCCTCCGAAAACTTTAGTCTATGGGATTGAGTATGCGCATAGTGCGCTTCTCGAATGATTTCTGCTTCGATACCCGCAAAGGTGAGTTTAAGGTAAGTCCGCCGCGATGGGGATACAAGCCTTTCGACCTTCCACGCGACGACTTAGAATCGGTAAAGCATCAGATAGACCGCGACGCCGCTCGCCGAGACGAACATCCAGACCGGCCAGAGAACCCGCGTGATACGGACGTGCGCCCGATAGCGGCCTCTTAAGCCCAGTATCACCGCCGCCACAACGAACGGCACCATCAGAGCCGCCAGAATCACGTGAGGGATGAGGATCGCAAAGTAGAGCGGCCGCGTCCAATCGTGCTTCGGATAGGGCACCGACCCGACGGCGTTGTGGTAGATGAGGTAGGAGATCAGGAAGAGCGCCGATACTGCCAGCGCCGCCAGCATCAACCGCTTGTGGCGCCGGATGTCGCCGCGGCGCTTGATGGCAATGTAGCCGAAAGTTAGAATCAAGGCACTCGTTGCGTTCAGAAGTGCGTTTAGAGTCGGGAGGTCGGTGAGGTCAAGGTTCATTGTCAATTGGATACCACTATCTGCTTGGGAAGTAAAGCGATACAGTGGCCTCGTCATCCCCGCGCAGGCGGGGATCCAGACCGGATAGCTTGACTGGGTTCCCACCCTCGCGGGAACGACGCTAAGCATCTCCCATATTCTCAACTTGACGTTAACCAGATTTGGCTGCTGTAACTATCAGGGGAGTCTGTCCCGCGCCCAAAGTTCAAACCCACGCGCAAGGATCGTCTCCTTCCTCCAGCCGGACGCCTTCAGTATCGAGATGGCTTCGTCCCGTCTCGAATGGAAGATCAACCTGTCGGCGCGATCGAGTGCGGACGGGAAAGATGCGTCCGGCGATTCGATCCAGCCGGCGAAGGACGCATAGACTGCCGATTGTTCCGGTGAGACAAAGTTCTCCTGCAGAATCGGACGGGGCAGGAAAGGTCTCACCCGGTCCATTCGACGCCCATCATAGTCGGGATCGATCAGGAATCGGGCACCTTGCAGGGTCGAGCGCTCGATGGTCTTGACCTCTCGAACGAGGGAGAGCGCGATGCGGTTCGCTTGAGGATAGTAAGCCGCCGATGCCGCCGCGTGCAGGAGGCCAGAGGAGAGATGCAGCATCAGCAAGAGAGACAAGATGAGGTTGCCTCCACGATATGAAAGATAACCTGTAATGTCTTGATCAGATGCCTTGCCAAGGGGTTGAAAGAGGAACGGAGCCGCAAGGACGATCATCCCACACAGCCCCCAATACTCGTTCAGGTGTTTTGTATCCGGTTCATAGCCGAGCGCTGCGAAGAGCGCTGCTCCGAGCAAGGCTATGGTTACAATTGCGCGGCTTTGATCGAGTTCCGAGGCACCGGACTTAAGGAGTCGCCACCAACGGCTCCCAATCAAAGCCCAGACTGCGCCGCCCAGACCCGCGAAAAGCAGGAAGAACATTGGCGGGTTGCGCGGATGTATGCCGACCCGCCAATGTGAATGGCTGCCTCCGATGGGAACGCCGGCCAGCCCAACCGGCCAAAGATATAGTAAGAGCATTCCAGATAGGTAGAACAAGAGCCGCCGCCACTCTTTGCCATGGGTACGAGAGAAGGCAAGCCCTATCGCAAACGCGGGAAGCAGGAAGATGACGAGGCTTGGCTTCGTCAGCATCGATCCCGTCAGAAAGATAAAGGCCAAATGCCGGAAACGCTCACGTCTTCGACCTTCGCTCCACGCCAGCAATGCGGCGCCGGCGAAGACCACGGACCAGAGTTGGGTGATGCTGTGATAGAGTGATCCCGATGCGCTGCCGGGCTGCACGATGGCGCGCATATAGGGATTGAAGACCCCCAGCCAGTTGCCGCGGGGGATTTCGGTCAACAGGAAGAGCCCTCCAAAGATGAGCGGCGACAGCGCTGCCAATGGTCGGAGTCGGGGCGATGCCGAATTCGCCAGCGTCCAGCCGGTGAGGGCGATGAGCGGATAGCCCCAAATGCCCAGCAGTCGAATTCCCAGATAGGGATCGGACCGGCCGATGTCCCCAAATCCCGCGAGTAGTATGGGCAGCCCAAGATGCTGCAAAGGCTGATACACTCCGCCATCTGATCCGGTCAGGTTGATCAGCGGCAGCCCGGACTCACGAATCAAGGCTCCAAGATAGGCATAATGAGCCAGATCGCCGATATAGCCCCGAAAGTAAAGCGCCTCGCCTAACTTCACACCTTGGACGCCATAGTGAAGGATTCCAAGGGTCATGGCCGCCGTTACTACCCATCCTGCCGGCCCCATTGCTTTCGCTGCAAGGATGCTCCAGACTCCCCTCTGACGCCATCTGGTCAGGCCGCCTATGCCTGTCAGCGCGAGCGCAATAGTGCCGGCCGTCATTGACTTTAGCAGCGCACCGGAGAGCATCCAGAGGAGCATCGCCGTGACCATACCGGCTGCGAAGGTCATCACTATTGAGCCAGCCTGACCGGTGGCATTTGTCCCGGTTGCGTCATCCGATTCCTCGGGGGAAAGCCATCTGAGCCCGGACATCATTGCACAGCCCGCTCCCCAGATCACTCCGCCGAGAAGGACTATGGTTATTCCCATCCATGGCGCAAGTGCGACGTAGCCACAGAGGAGAAGTGCGAGAGTTAGCAGGGAGACGTTATGTCGGATTGAAAATGCCACTTAGGCAAAAGGGGCGTGTGGGAGGGGAGGGTGTGGAGGGATATAGGGAGGATCAGACAGCGGTTAAGAACTTCTTTAGTATCCTGATCATGCGGGCAAAAGAGGGAAGGGGCATCAGGTTATCAGGATCGATCGCGCCAACGAATTCAAACTGTATGCCACTGGACTTGTCATACTTGCTATCGCTGACCTTGTCCAAACGGGCTTTTATCTCCTCTTTGACCACCTCTTCTAAATTCACATCGACCTTGTCACCGCGTTTAGCCTGCAAATCCGCCAGCACCCAGGTCTCTTGACAAGTAGTCATCAGCAAAACTTGCTCATCAATCGCGCTCTTGGGCTTTTTCCAACTTTTGTCGCGCTTCTTTAGATGGTCCCAGGGCTTTTCGGCGTCGGCGATTGGACCCTCACTATCGATAAGCATAGCGACATAACCAGTGTGTTGCTGAATACTGTTCGTAAAATCCCTAAATGCGTTGTCCCTGCTACCAGACGCAAATAGTCTCGGCATTGAATCCACAAAACCGCAGTTCTCAAACAATTTTCGAAATGCCTCTTTGCATTTCCTCTGCAGATTTTTGGAATCAGGACCAGATGGACTCCCCTCTAAGTAGATGACATTCTTTACCAACGAGTTCCCCCAATACCTCCCCGCAGCCAAAGGTCTCCAAGTCGATAGTTTTCCTTATAAGGTTCGATATCTTCTGGTGTTAGGCGATGAAGCATGGTCTTTCCATCGTGCTTCTCACAGACCACTACAGAGGTCGGGTCTTCCTCACCAATAGCCTCGAGCAAAATATCCGAGTGGGTTGTGATGATAAGTTGCGTCCGCATGGAGGCTTCGACCAGCAATTCGCCAAGTTTCCCGACAATATCCGGATGCAGCCCCAGTTCCGGCTCTTCGATGCAAATGAGCGGCGGTGGATCGGGGTCACAGAGAATCGCGAGCAGGCAAAGATACCGCAAAGTGCCGTCGGAGAGGCGGGTGCGTGGAATATCCCATTTCTCTTGAAGAAACAACTGCACAGTTCCTGCTTCGATGTTGAAGAAGACGCTTCGGGCATCCTCGTAAACATCAGATAATGCCAGCTCTATCCGGTCTCTCGCTTTAGTTCTCCACAATCGATTCAAGCGTAATGCCAAGTTCGATAGATTCTCAAGCAGGATATCGTTTCTTGAATCAGCGAGTTCGGGATTGCGAGAATCTGTACGCCTACCTAATGACCATTCCCGATATACTCGAATTTTTCGATAGGATTGTACAAGATGAATAAGCGAAGGATAACGTTCCACATCGCTAATGCTAATTTGAGCCAGAATTGAGAGATTAGGATCAAATGAGCCCTTATTGAGCGCACGCGACTCTTCCGTTGGAGTCTGCTCTCGAAGTGTCATTAGACGAGGATGACCACTCCTAAACTCATAAACCCAATACGGACCCGGTGCAGACTGATCATACTTGGAGCCGATCATCTCATCCACTGTTACCGTCCGTTGGTCTTGTTGCCTAAAAGATAACCGGTGATGAATAGGGAGTTTTCTACCATGGGGATTTTCGACGCGCATTTCAATGAAGGCAGGATTCTGAGGGGCGCCCTTCCAAATCCATTCAATGATCGAACCGCTTCTGCTGATAGTGCTTGCAGGATCATTATCATAGGTCTCTGGCGTCGCCCGCATCAACCCAATACAATCTATCAGATTACTCTTCCCGCCCCCATTGGGCCCGATGAGCACATTGAGCGGCTTCAGTTCGAACGGCTCGGTGTCCGGCCCGAACGAGAGGATATTCTTCAGCGTGATCTCGCGGATCAGGCGGGTGTCCTTGGGTTCGCCAGCAGCGGCTTGGGCTGGTGGAGCGGCAGCGTTGGAATCCTCTTGAGTGTTCTGCGAATCTTGCATCAAACTTCCTTAAAACCCCATTCTTCGCTTGGATGTCGGCATAGGCGGCAGCATTAATTGCCGTATAGCTTGAACGATCTCTTGTATATGGCTGTCGTGATCTGTAACCCGTTGCTCGAGTTCAGTTAGGCGAGCTTCCAAGGCTTGCGTCGTATAGGCATATTCTCGCAATTTGACAAATGCTCTTACAACAAAGATACTGAGCGCTATAGCCTGCTCACTGTTCAGGACACTTGCCGCCATGATCGCGCCATGCTCCGTGAAGGCGTAGGGAAGACTTGGCGAGAACCTAAGATCCGCGAGGTGGTCACATTTTGTGATCACCTCTGACCGCTCTTTTTGAGTCAGTTGGAATCGAAAATCCTCCGGGAATCGCTCAATATTCCGCTTGGCGGCTTGGTTCAAGACGCGCGTCGTGACCCCATAGAGTTTTGCCAAATCGCGATCGATCACCACCCTAACACCGCGGATGGTGAGGATGCGTTCCTCGACACGTTCCTTTGAAACAACTTCGCCGGGAATACTCACCCGCCATTCCTTCTTAGTATCGCTCCGCTGGCAAAGCCCGCTCCGAACGCCACATCGACCTCCAGCGCCCCGGGCCGTTTGCCCAGTTGATCGACATACCCGATCGGGATCGAAGCCGCCGAGGTGTTCCCGTAGTTCACCACTCCCTCAGAATAGACCTGTTCGGGCGGCAGTTTCAATCCCTCCGCAACTGCCGAGACGATCCGGTGATTGGCTTGATGCGGGATCACATACTCGATGTCGTCCAGGGTCAACTGCCCGCCGCTGATCAGGTTGTAACGGTCGATTACCGACCGGATGTCGGACATCATCGAGCGCACCGCCACCTGAAAGACCTTCCTACCCTCCATGTGGAGGAACGGGTAAGGCGTTCCGTTGCGATGCCGAAAGGCAAAGCTGGGCGATAGAGGGTTGTCGTCAAGCGGACTCGATAGGAAGTCGTCAAGGTAGAGGAGGTCGGCATACTGCCCCTGCGTCCGGGTATAGGTGGCAAGGATCCCGCCCGCTTCGACCGGGCCGATCACCGCCGCCCCCGCGCCGTCGCCGAAGAGGACGCAGGTCGCTCGGTCGCTCCAGTCGGTGATGAGCGACAGCCCATCGACGCCGACGGCGAGGCCATACGCCTCCCGGCCGGTGGAGAGTTTCTCGAAGGCGAGGCGGTTGTAGATCTCCTCAACAGCGAAGATGAACGCCGAGCAGCCAGCCGATATGTCCGACGCTGATGCATTCGATATACCGAGCGCGTCTTGAACGGTCGAAGCCAGACTCGGGAACTTCAGGTGTGTGTTGACGCCGACCCGGACGATGCTTATCTGATCCGGCGAGACGCCCGACCTCGCCAGCGCCTCCCGCGCGGCACCGATAGCCATCGTGGCAACCGACTCCCCCGGCCCCATGATACGCCTCGTCTTGATGCCGGTGCGCTGCACGATCCACTCGTCGGACGTATCGACGATCCGTTCCAGGTCGGCATTCGTCAGGACACGCTCGGGCAGATACCTCCCGACGCCGAGGTAGCCGATGCCAAGTCCATTTGTCATCTTATGGTCTTGCTTTCTTTCGCTTTCAATGCCCGGAGACGCGCTCCAAGCCGGAATGACCTCCCGATTTATGCCGGGAGGTGCCTAACCTTACAATATACGACCGCTGCGACGCCTCACAAAGCCCTTGCCAACAGATGACTCCACTTCCCCGCATTCCAACCTTAAGCCTTAAGCCTCCTCAATGTGGCGGGCGGACGCCTCGTCCGCACGCACCACATCTCCACGTCATACGCCAGACGCGGACGTCTGGCGTGCACGAAACCCCGCATTCCGACCTTTAGCCTTGAGCCTCCTATCCCCGAATCGAGATGTTGACCCGGAAAGAGAACTCCTGCGACCGCGTCCGGCCGGTCAGGAGATTGCGCTGGACGTTGTAGGAATAACGGAAGCCGCCCCGGACGGCGTTGGAGAAGGCATACTCCATTGACGGCGAAAGGCTCCACGAAGCAGTCTCGGACGAGAGCGAGAAGGGCGCTCCGCCGGCCGACCCCTCCCGTTTCGATAATTGGTTGTTATAGGTAAGGTTGAAGGTCGTGTTGTTCTTCAGGTCGAGCGACTTGAAGATGTAAAGCGGTATCTTGAAACCGCCGCGGGCGGTGTAACTCCCCTGCACCTGTATGCTCTGCGTCGTCGAACGGTTCTTCACCGCATTCCCAAGCCGCTCGTCGGTAACCTGCTGCGACCAGTTGTATCGCGCGCTCGATCCGATGCCGTTCTTCCAGGCGAAGTTGATCCCCAACAGCGGCTGAAAGTTCTTCTCGTAGGCGACGTTGTTGGTCCGGCGCGCCGAATCGGGACTGGCGCGCTCCCAGGTCTCGGTCATCGTCCCCCGAAACGACTGGTCGAGCGTCACCGAACTGGCGATTTGCTCGATAAAGGGCAGTTTCTCCCAGCCCGACCAGCGCAGGGTGTAGTTGACCAGCGGAAACTTCTTGATCGATATGCCGTCGTCGCCAAAGTATTGGAAGACCGTTCGCTGAAAGGTGCCGTTCTCGCGATTGCCGACCGAGCGCGAGTTGACGATCTGGTATTCGAGCGTGGTGAAAGCGAGGTTCCGCGTGATGTCATACCCACTCGAAACACGGTGCTCCTGCCGGTTGCTGAAACTGTTGCGAAAGAGGTAACCGGGCACCGTCGGCAAGCCGGTATCGCGGGTGAAGCCGAGCCGGTAGGCGAAGTCAGCCTGACCTTCGGCGACGGCGTAGTTCCGGGTGTCGTTGGCAAGCGTGAAATTGTAGGAGATGTCCTTCAACCGCTTTATACCGCTTTTCAGCAGGTCGAGTGGATTAGGCGGGGTGATGAGCGGCTTCTTCTCCCTGGCGGTATCGGATGGAGCCGCAGATCCCTTGCCGCCCGTGGTGTCTTCCGTCGCCGGAATTGGACTTTCGCTGAACTGTTCAGGCGGCGGAAAGTCCCCGGAAGCCGGGTCCCAGCCGGGGGTCCCCGGGTCGGCGAGTATCTCGCCGCTCTGTGGATCGAACTGCGGCTCGCCGGGCAGTGTGCCTCCGGGCTTGCCACTGCTACCGCCCTTGCCGCTGCCGGGAAAGCCGGGCTGGCCGCCGCCCCAACCGGTGCCGTTGCCCGGACCGCCGGGAGCCTGCCCTTTGGCGCCTCCGGCGTCGCCTCCCCACCCGCTTGTGAACTGCGTCAACCGAAAGGTGAGCGTCGTATTGAACGTGCTGCCTACTCCGACGCCGCGCGCACCCGGATCGGTCAGGTTGGTCCAATTCCATTGGTAACCCGAGCGATAGTTCGCCTCAGTGCCAAGCCAACTTACGAACTGCGGCGTAAACGACGCCGAGTAACTCTGGGTCAGGGTGTTGTCGATGAAATGGTAGTTGAAGAGTTTCCAGAAAACTTCGCTCTCGATGCGCTCGATCTCACGCGCCAGATCCTGGCTATACCGCAGCGAGTCGAAGACGGGAATCGTGTCCCGCGACCAATAGGCGCTGCTGTCGAGCCTTACGAGGCCGCGCGCGATGCGAGCCCGGGACGAATCTTCCGGTATCCGGGTAGCGCCCTGCGAGCCGTTGAAGTCGAAGCCGAGGATCGGAAGGAGACGCCACGATGCACCATACCGGCGGGTGATGTCGAACCTGTAGCCCTCGACCAGTCGTCCGGTGCGTGGCTTGTTGGCGTCGAGCGATTCGGTGCCGTCGCCCGAAATGTTCACTGACGCCGGAAGCGGCCTGAGCATCGTTTCGGAGAACTTTCCGATCACCGGCCAGTTCTCAGCCCACCGGAGCCACGGCACCTCCCACGGCTTCTCAAACGATAGGCCGTAAGAGGCTTCTCCGCGCTTGCTCCCCCGGTAGTTGAGATTCGTCCGGTAGTCGCTCCGCCAGGCTTCGCTGTAATTGCCGCCCATACTGAGCGGATCGAGCGTCCAGCGAATCCAGGGCGATTCCGACTTCTTGCTTTTGGAGAGGTTGAGCGAGAGCGAATAGGTCTTGCCGGTCGCGATCATCGAGTCGAGCGGCGACTCGTAGGTCCGATCGACGGCGAACCGGTCGCGATTTAGAATGGACCGTCCAAACTTGCCCCATAGGTCGGTTTGCTCACCTTCCAGTGCTGAGATGCGCACATCGCTGTTGGGCTTATACTTTGGGACCGCCATATCCTGTCGAAACTCGCCTCTGAGAGGAATAGTCACCCCCCACCTCGGATCGAAAAACTCCCCCAACTGCAGGGTTGTCGAGAGCGCCCCGACGGCTTTGTCGCTCTGGTCGGAACTGGTGCGCTGGTTCAGGTTGTGAAAATCGGCCTGGCTCTGACTGACCGTAGCCCTTACGTCGAGAAACTTCGCCGCTTTGACGCTTAAGCCTCCGGTCGCCGCCCAGCCCGGATCGCGATGGATGTCGGAAACGCGCAGTTCATCGACCCAGACCTCGATGTTGTCGAGGGCGGTGATCTCCTGACCATGGTTCTTGATACCGATGGCGAGGGCGCGGACGTTGCGCAGCGACGGCTCGCCAACGACCCGGATCACGTCGCCGTCGGGCAGGATGTCGTAGTCCCTTAGCGAGTCTTGTTCGCGCAGGAACTTCAGCCCCGAGAGGCGGTCGATCTCAATGTCGATCAGGTTCTCGTCAGCCCAGCCCGGACGCAGGCGCTGGGAATACTCATAGTAACGTGCATTACGGGTCGTCGTATCCTCCGCGAAGCGGACAAACATCTCGATATCGACGTCGCGCCCGTAGCGGTCCTTTAGCAGCCCGGAATAGCCTCCGCCGCGGACGAACATCTTGATCCGGCGGTATTCGAGCAGGTTCAGTTGCTGACCCTGCGGAAGAACCTTCCAGATGGTGCCCGACTCCCCCGTTCCGAGCCGGTTGACACGGACAACGAGCGACTGTTCCTTGGCGCGCAGCCCCGAGACGGGATCGATCTCACCGGCAACCCCCGGCGGCTGGACTTGATTATACTCCGGGTTGTCGTGGGTGTTGACGACCGCTATCGAGACCGGGTCGTAGGTGCTGCCGCCGCTGGTAACCGGGCTTTCCCGCCACTCGTTGCCGACGATATCGAACGAAGCGATCTGAATTGCACCGCGGTTGGGAAGCCCATTGAACCAGAGTCGGACGAATTCGATCTGGGTCAGGCTCGCCCGCCCGATGGTAAAGCCCAGGGTGTCCGCAAGCGGTATCCGGTATAGCCTCCAGCCGGTGTCGCGGCCGTCGGCGCGACGCCCCAGACCGCCGACGATATAGCGGTTCTGGTCGCCCTCGGTGAGGTCGATCCGGTAACGGAAGTATTCATTGTTCTGATCGAGGAAGTTGTTACCGTTAAGGTCTTCGGTATCGGGAACATAGCCGCCCTCGAGGACTACCCCCGAGCCATTGCCTTCGCTGCCGTTAATATGCGAATAGTCGCTCCGGGTCGAGAAACTGTAACTGAAATCATCATAGGAGGGAAGCGGCGGCTGATCGAGGCCGTTGATGGGGGCGGCGTCGGCGGGATCGGTTCCCGCAACGCCGTCGATGCCGGTGTCTTCGCCGGGGTTCAGGATGCCGTCTCCGGTCTGGAATCCGGGGCGAGGCTTGTCCTCGCTGTTCAAGCGCCCGTCGGGAATGACATCCTCACTGATGCGGCCCAGGTCGATATAGATCGACCCGTTCACCGCCGTGCCGCGATGCAGCCAGATTTCGATGTACTTCGACTGTGACTGGTCGGAATATCCCGCCCCGAGGTAGCGCATAATCCCCCCCCACGACTTGGTCGGGTCGATCCCATCAGGTAGAGCGGCGCCCCACTGCGTCCACCAGGGCTGAAACTCCACCTTCAGCACATTGGTCGTCGAGTTCTGAGCCTGAGTCTCGCGATCGGGCCAGATTTCGCTCACCTTCACCGGATCGGGCTCATACCAGATCACCCGCCCGCGCTGACGGAGCCACCGCCCCCCACCACGGGAGTCCTCGGTAGGGTAGGAGGCGTGGTTCCATTGCCGTCGCGTCAGTCCGAGCGGTGTGGCGCGCTTGATCGACTCAAAGTCGTCGATGTAGGCGACGCCGCTGTTGTCGCCCGTTGCCGGGGAGTTGAGGTTGTTCGGGTTGGGGAGCACCTGAGCCACCTCCGCCGAGACCTCGATCGAAGAAGGCGCATCGGTCGATAGCAACGGCAGCGCATTGACGGCAGAGGTGAGAAACGGAGCGCTGAAGTTGAGGCGGGTATTGAGCCCCCAGACGGTGTTGCTGAGCGGTTCGCCGCCGACCCGGACCCGGGTGTCGAGCGTCTTCTGGTTCAAGTTGAGCAGCGTCCCGGCGAGGAACGAGTTGTTGCCCAGATCATACTCAGCCCTTATTCCGAGCATCGTCTTGGTGTCGAGTTGGAAGAGTTGCCCCTTCTCATAACGGATTTTCAGGTCTGCACCCGGCATTAACGCATCCCGGCGCAAGATGGTGAGCGTCCCCGAGAGGTAGTCCACCGTGTAGTCCGTTCCGCGCGAAAGACGCGCTCCGCTTAGCAGCACTTCCTCCGAGCCCTCCAGGACGCCGATGCCGAGGTCATAGGTGGCGCTGGTGCTGCTGTAGGTTACCTCGATGCGAAAGTCGCTCGGCACCTGATTCAGTTGCTGCTGGACGGTGTAATAGAGGAGCGAATCGCGCTCCACAAGCAGAACCGGCCGAGGCACTCCGCCCTTGAACCATCCTATCGGAGCAAAGGGCTGCAGGTCGGGGAAGACGAGTTCGCCCAGAGGGAAGTTGACGAATTTGCCGTCGATCCTGCCGTCTTCGCCGGGGCCGGAGGTGGTGAACTGATCGAGGCCGAAGATAGCCAGAAAGGTCCGCTGATTGCCGGCGGCGTCTATTCCCGTCTCGGAGCCTTCCCCGGCCTGTCCGCCCGACCGAAAGAGGATGCGCCCGTTGAAAGCCTCCTCGTTGATCGAAGTGGACCGCAGGTCATAGACGTTGCGCCACATCAGCGGCCAGGTGACGTCGGTCGGCTGAGGCGAAGCCCGTTGGATCAACTTTAGAATGAACGGGTTCTCTTCGGTATTGTCGGCCGGGCTGGGATCGCCGAAGTTGCCGCGCGAAGTCGTGTAGGAGACTGCCAGCGTGGTTCGGTCGTCGATCGAGCGGGTCAGGCGAATGTAGCCGAGGTCGCGGTTGAAGGTGTAGTCGATCTCGGGCTGCAGGAGCAGGTAGTTGCCCTTGATGTGCCCGTCGTCGGTCTGCATACCGGGCCGATAAGGCTCGCTCGGGTTGACAAAAGCCCAGCCCGGGACGGCGTTTTCGTTCTCCGGTGCATTGCCGATTACGGTCTTATAGACATCGAGCCGGACGATGGTCGGCGCAAGCGTCGTATCGACGACATGGTTCAGGTTTGCGTCGAAATGGCGGAAGTTCTCACGGTAATCCAGGTCGAGGAAGTAGTAACGGTACTGGATAAAAGTGTTGGGCAGAATGGCTATCGGACCGCCCGAACGGGCACCGCCGGAGATTTCGATCTCGTTCTTTTCGCCTTTGTCGAGGCTGGCGATGGTGGTCAGTTTGACCGGCCCCAACTGCGACTCGGTCTTGAACCCGAAGAGTCCCTTATGCTGATTGGAGGCTGAGATCAGGCTCGCGCCGCGAAGCGAGAGATCGACGTTGCCGGCTTCGACCGACTTGACGATTTCATCGTCGTCGCCCTTGTAGCGAACCCGGAGGCTGTTCTCGAACTCGAACAGTTTCTCCGAATCCTGATCGATCTCAACCGAAACCTTCTCCCCGACCTTGCCCTTGATGTTAAACTGCTGCTTCTGATCGACCTTGAAAACATAGTTCGTCGGGCTGCTCTGGTTACGGGCGATCTCGTTCTTGCGTTCGGTCGTCAAGCCGCCCGAGACCTCGATGTTGCCGGTTACCGAGAGGCCGATGTTGGAGCCGCCGAAGATGCGCTGGGCGCCCGGCGAGCGAAAGACCGGGATTTGGATGTCGATGCCGGTGCCGCTCTTCTCGACCGACTTGGGATACTTGCCGAGCACCGTCTTGCGGCGCGACTCACGGTCCGCGGCGCGGGCGCGAAAGCGGAGATAGTCATCCGGCGGAAGGGCTCCCGAGTGAGGCTGCTTTAAGCCCGGAAACCGGTTGGTCAGGACCACGTAACCGGTGCTGCTGTCGTAGGCGCTCTTTTGTTCAATGGTCAGATCCAGGGATCGGACGATGGTCGGATGAACCGGAACCGGGCGCATCCTGGCGCTATCGGCAGGGGCTTCGGAGAGGGTACCGGGCGGCCCGGTATCGCTCCCGGTCACGCCTGCTGCCGTTCCCGATGGCAACGTTCCCGAATCCTTCAGCGGCGCCGGACGACCGGTGTCAGGCTGAAGGAGTCCGGAGGTGTCATCCGGAGCGAAGGTGCCTAAAGAATCATCGGGAAGCGAGTCGGAAGGTGTAGGAAGGAGCGAATCGGACGGCGCCTGGTAGCGCGCGCTCTCCTCCGGCTGCAGCGAGTCTGCCTCAGCCGCAGCGCTATCGGCCGCCGCGGAAGTGTCGATCTTCGTTGTATCGCGAGGCGACGACGAAAGTCCGATCCGGGGGGGAAACCGGACCGGATCGATCAGGTGGTCGTAAGGCGATACATAGCGAAAGCCAACCTCTGCTCTTGCTATACCGAACGATACCAGTAACGCGAGCAGACCGGAGCGATATATCCGGCCGCCGCCGCGCACCAACCCCGGGGACACGGACGAAAATGACCTTGCGCTAATTGAATGACCGGTATCGAACGGTTATGTCAGTTCCTTTGGCTGTGAGTAAGAGTGAATTATAAGGAGGTCGAAGTGCGCAACGAGGTATAACACACAATTTACCTTTCCGACGACGGCCTCGCAAGCCCTTGCCAAACGACCGATTTCGTATTAACATTATGGCGTTGAGGGAAGCGCATCATACGCCCCGATCTTCGCGCTTCAAACTTCCCTCGCGCGGCATCCGTCTCTCGTTCGATACTCCCGGTTCTTCGCTATTCAGGAGTCCCTTATGGGCCTTTGGGCGCGGATCACTCTGCCGATCGTCGTCAGCCTTCTCGGATTGTTCACCTCCTCACTTGCTCTCGAGCGCTCGGGCACTGCCTCGCCCGGCGGGGAGACTTGGCGTCGTTCGGACTCGCCGGTCATAGTCACCGGACTCTTCCGGGTCGAGCGGGAAAGCCGGCTCGATATCGAGCCGGGGGTTACCGTTCGTTTTGCAGCGGGAGCCGGCTTGATGGTTGAAGGCGACCTCGTTGCGCGAGGCGTTTCGGGCGACTCGATCCGGTTCACCGGAGAACCCGGCGGCGGCGACTGGAGCGGTATCTCCATCCGGGGGCAAGGCGACGAGCCGGCTTGGGACGAAAGCGGCCAATACCGCAGCCGCGGGTCGGTTCTCGAATACTGCATCATCGAACAAGCCGGAGTAAAGGGTCTCGAGTTTGGCGCGCCACTTGAGATGATCTCGGTCTCGCCGCTGGTGGCACATTCGTCAGTCCGGAAATGCCGGGCTGTCAACGGGACCATCCGGGTCGTTCAAAATGCCCGGCCGATGATTCGTGATTGCCGCATAGCCGGCAATCGCGCCGCTCGCGGCGGAGGACTCATGTCGTCGCTCGGTGCCCTACCGGTCTTGAGGAATAATGTCTTCACCGGCAACCGTGCCGACGACAATGGCGGCGCCCTCTATATCAGCCTTGCCGATGCCGAGATAACCCGCAACTACATACATAACAACAGCGCCGGTTCGTCCGGCGGGGCGCTCTACGCGGTCCGCTCGGCCGATCTTAAGATCGCCTCCAACACCTTCGCCGGCAACAGTGCCGTCGAGCGGGCTTCGACCATTATCTTCACCGAGCAGGTCAATGCAGAACTTACCGGCAATGCCTTCGAAAGCCCCGGCGACGCCATTTATCTTGAAAAAGCGTTGCTCGACATCAAGGCATCGCGCAATTGGTGGGGCGCACCGCCGGGCCGGTTCAAGTTCACCGACATCATCCGCGACCGCAATGCCGACGCCGGCGAGCCATTCGTCCATACCGATCCGCCACTCTACGCGCCGCCCGATATTCTCCCCACCAACCCGCTCGCCGTCCGGAGTATAATACTTTGCCGCAGCGATGCCTACGATCGTGAAATACCGGTCGGGGTCGCGGACGGAGCCCCCCTGCGCATCCGTCTTGAAGGCGATGACGCCGACCCCGAGATGCGCAATATCATCGGGCTGGCGATCACCTCGACGCACGACCCGCTCGGGATAGTGGTTCCGCTCTACGAAACTGCAGCCGCTTCCGGAGTCTATACCGGCCGCGCCGATATGGCGCTCAAGTCGAGCCAGCAGACTTATGTCATTGGGGACCGCGATGGCGGCGAGGTGGTACTGCAGGCGCTCGGCGCGCCCGATGTCCGGAAATTCTATCCGACTATTACCCCCAAGCCGATGGTGAGCGATTTCGCCATCGCCGGAAGTTCCGACTTGATGCACCTGACCGACCACCGGCCCCGCTTCACCTGGAACTACTTCGAGGTCGTCGAACGCCCGCAGAAGTCATTCCGTATCGAACTGAGGAATGGACGCGGCGAACCCGCAGGAAGTTCCGGCGAAATCCGCGCCAAAGATCAACAATTCGTCAGCAACTTCGCTCTCGATGACGGTGAAACCTATACTGCGACGCTGACCGCCTTCAGCGGCAAGTTCTGGAGCGAACCGGTCGAACTCGCCTTCCGGATGAACAGCCTTCCTACCGCTCCAGCCGTTTTGGCACCAACCGAGGATGCCGTTCTCCCTACTGACCAGCCGGCACTCGAAGCCGTCGCCTCGCGTGACCGGGAGAGCGACCCCCTCACCTATCGCATGGAGGTTGCCGGGCTTAGCGGAGCGATGCTCCTCCCTTCGCCGGCTCTGGAAGCGAAGGATGACCTGGTGCGCTGGACGCCGGCCGCCCTGGCCGAGAATGGCGCCTTCCGATTCCGGGCTCGTGCGGTCGATCCTTTCGAGGAGGGGCCGTGGAGCGAGTGGCGCAATTTTGCCGTCAACACCAGAGAAGAGCCTCCGGCACCATTTGCCTTGCAATCGCCGGCCCGGGAGGCGACGATCTTTGACCTATCGCCTTCCTTTCGCTGGGAAGCCGCGTCCGATCCCGATCCCCAGGCTATTGTCACCTATCGCCTCGAGGTCTCCCGTTCGCCCTCTTTCACCGACGCTGTCGCTTATGAAGGCAGCAACTCGGCGACGTTCGATCTCCCGGTCGAACTCGCCAATGAGGCTGACTTCTATTGGCGGGTGAGGGCGATCGACAACACCGGGCTTTCGACCGAGTCAGACGCTGCGAGATTTCGCATCGTAACGACTCCCTCAGTGCCCGTATTGACCGCACCGCTCGCCGGCACCGATGAGCGCAAACCGGGTGCGACGCTAACTTGGAAAGCCGCCGTCGATCCCGATCCGAGCGACCGGCTGGTCTATGACGTGCGCATCTATGCCAATGAGGGCTTTACGGAGGTGAAAGCGCAATTTGACGACTGTCAGGCGACCTCGCTGGCGCTCGAACAGTTACCCGGTATCGACGCTCTCGCCGACAACACCGTCTTTTACTGGGCGGTGCGGGCACGGGACAATCACGCCGCCGCTTCGGCGTTCAGTCGGGGCGGGAGTTTCTTCTTCAACAAGGTGAATGACCCGCCATCGAAGCCTGCCTTGACCGGACCGACTGAGGAGTTGGTCAAGTCGGTCAAGGTTTCCTTCAGTTGGACTGCCTCGTCCGATCCCGATCTCTCAGACTCGCCGTCGTCTTTGGTTTACGAATTACAGGCGACTCCGTCCGGTTTCGACGATCCTGAAATGCGCACCGTTTCGTCGCCGGCCGGTGCAACTTCGCTGGTGCCAACCCTCGCCGACAACACCCTCTGGAGGTATCGCCTCCGGTCTCGCGACGACGACGGCGCCGTCTCGGACTGGACGGCGGTCGGTCAGGTGCTCGTCAACGTCGCCGAAGATCCGCCGACCGCTTTCACCCTTCTTTCGCCGCCAGACCGGGCTGAAATCGCCACCCTTGACGAGGTGTCGCTGACTTGGAAACCGGCAACCGACCCCGATTACGGCTCGTCGGTTCGTTATCGGGTCGAATTGCTTGGGCCGCTCGGCAAGACCTACCGGCACGAGACCGTGACGACCGAATGGACCTTCACCGAAGGCCTTGAAAACGAATCGACCTATCGCTGGAAGGTCATCGCTATCGACAACACCGGCCTCGAAACCACAGCCCGCTCGGAATTCACCTTCGCTGCCAATTCGACGCCCTCGCTGCCGCGGCCGGTTACTCCCTCCGGCACCACCCTCGACCGCGATGGCGAACTGACCTGGTCGGCGTCGAAAGACCCCGATCCCCGCGACGTTGTAACCTACATTTTGCAAATCGCTGCCGACGGGAAATTTACATCCCCGCTTCTGTCGGCAGCCGGCTTGGGGAGCCAGCGCGTTGCGCTCACCGCGCTTGCCGGGCACGAAAACCTGCGCGAAAACGAGCCTCACTTCTGGCGCGTTCGGGCGAACGATCAGCGCGGCTGCGCGTCGGCTTGGTCGCCCTCCGGCGAAATCGTCGTCAACCTCCGCAACGACCCGCCGGTGCCGTTCCGGATCACCTTCCCGGTCGAGGGCGACACCCTGCCCGGCACCGAACTGAAGATCCGTTGGGAAGCCTCGCGCGATCCCGACCCGGGAGCAAAAGTTACTTACACCGTAGGCCTTGCCGGCGACGAAGAGTTCGCCGAGGTGCTGTTCCAGATGCGCCGCCTCGACGGAACATCTTACAACGTCCCGCCCGGCATGCTCGAGCCGGGGAAGACCTACTATCTGCGACTGTCGGCCGATGACGGCGAAGGCGGTGTAACCTACGGATCAGCCACTGACTCCCGGCCGCTGAGGTTCACTATGAAACCGGCACCAACCGCGGTTTCCTCCGGAGGAGACCGGTAGGTTCCATACTATCTCTTGACGGCAGGAAGCCGATGCACCTGCCGGTTCGTTGACAACCTGCCTGAAGTCAAAGGATCTGGAGAGATGCCTGACCTAACTCTACTTCGACTGCCGGACCTTCCGGTTGGATTTGTCCGACGCCAGCGTCCCGCACTCAATGCCTGTTTGGTGTTGCTCATATTGGCCCTTCTCGGTGAAGTGACTCCGGCTTTGGCCGTGCGTCACCTCACCTTCAGCCCCAATCAATACGCAGCCACAGTCACCAACAACGGCTTCATTCCGGAAGCCGACATTTCCTACGAGATGTGGTTTCGGACTCGAGCCAGCGGCGGCCTGTTCGGCATCGTCGCCTCGGATCCTGACGTGCGTGACTGGGATCGCTGCCTGACCATCGATCAGGGACGGCTCTACCACTACGTCTGGCGCAATCGTGAAGGCACTGAGGTGATTCAGAGCCAGGGGAACAACTTTAACGACGGCAACTGGCATCACGTCGCAATCGTGCTCGACAGCCAGCGCGGTCATTATATGTTCGTTGACGGGCAGCAGCAGGCTCAAGGCAACTTCCGCGGTTCGCTCTTCGATTGGGCCGACCGCTGGGTTATCGGCTATTCGATGCGGCCGGGCGTCGGGCAGCAATGGTTCAACGGCGACATCGACGAATTCCGCTTCTGGAACATTGCCCTCTCGCCGAATCAGATCCGGGAGCGAATGGCGATACCCTTGGAAGGCGACGAGCAGGGCCTCATCGCCTATTACCGGATGAACGAGGGTCAGGGGCAGGCGGTAGCCGACGATTCGCCCAACGACAATCCGCTCCGACTGGGCAATGCCGCCGGTCAGGACAATTTCGATCCTCGCTGGAGCGAAGGCGGAGCGCCCATTTCCGGTGCCATCGGTGAAATATCGGCTCGGATGCTTAACTTCCCGCCACTCGGAAGGGGTCGTGCAGCCACCATGATTTTGACCCTGACCAATCGCGCCGAACAGCAAGGTGACCTCTACCGTCTCAACTATCGCTTCACCGATCAGGGCGGAGATCCGCGCTGGCTGACGATTGACCCGGCGGAAGGCTCCATCGAAGCCGGCGAAGATGTGGACATCACCTTTACCGCTAATGCGGAAGGTATCGAAGCCGGCGATTACCGCCGGACGGTCCGGCTGGTAACCGATGGTCGCGGGCTGCTTGCGCTGGATATTCCGGCTTCGATCACGATCACCGCCGGAAGCGGGACGATCCTGGGACGGGTGCTCGATGCTGCCAATGGTCGTCCGGTGGCGGATGCTCGCGTACAGGCCGAGGGCGATTTCGAGATGGCCGCAGTTACGGATGGGGACGGCCGCTTTGCCTTTGCCGACATTGCAGCGTATGCCTATCGATTTGTGGTTACGAAAGTGGACTACCTTCCGCTCCAGACCGCTCCAGTCGAGGTGGATCCGGGAGATGAAGTCTCGGTTGAGTGGAATCTCCTTCACAGCCGGCTGGTGCCGGACCCGGATGCGGTGGTGAGGTCGATCGCGCCCGACGACCGTCTCGAGGTCGCCCTGACCCTCGACAACCCCGGCAACGGACCCCTCACCTGGTCCGTCGTCCGCCAGTTCCCCGGAGCCGACGCCGACCCCTGGGACCTCCGCCGCTCCCTCAACGTCGGCGCGGCCCTCAACGACGACCGCATCGAAGGCGCGCTCTTCATCGATGATCACTTCTACCTCGCCG
>Ga0194120_10002052_pt1 | contig 35399 bp, 42 predicted proteins | sample TA2MahCa65mmetaG_FD_148642 | JGI IMG/M metagenome (GOLD analysis project Ga0194120, IMG submission 148642) | Freshwater microbial communities from Lake Tanganyika, Tanzania - TA2015019 Mahale Deep Cast 65m | ecosystem: Environmental > Aquatic > Freshwater > Lake | place: Tanzania: Lake... | reverse complement strand
GTCGAGCGCGATCGCGGTCTTGCCGGTCTGGCGGTCGCCGATGATGAGTTCGCGCTGGCCGCGGCCGATCGGGATCAGCGCGTCGACGGCCTTGAGGCCCGTCGCCATCGGCTCATGCACCGATTTGCGCGGAATGATGCCGGGCGCCTTCACGTCGACGCGCGAGCGCTGCGTCGCCTTGATCGGCCCCTTGCCGTCGATCGGATTGCCGAGCGCGTCGACGACGCGGCCGAGCAACTCCTTGCCGACGGGCACTTCGACGATGGCGCCGGTGCGCTTGACCGTCTGGCCTTCCTTGATGGCGCGGTCGTCGCCGAAAATCACGATGCCGACATTGTCGGTTTCGAGATTGAGCGCCATGCCCTTGGTGCCGTCCTGGAATTCGACGGTTTCGCCGGCCTGCACATTGTCGAGTCCGTAGACGCGGGCGATGCCGTCGCCCACCGAGAGCACCTGGCCGACCTCGGTGACGTCGGCCTCGGCGCCAAAGTTGGCGATCTCATTCTTGAGGATCGCGGAAATTTCTGCGGCGCGGATATCCATCAGCCGACCTCTTTCATGCGTGTGCGGATTGCGTTGAGCTTGGCGCGAACGGAAGCGTCGACCATGCGCGAACCGAGTTTGACGACTAAGCCGCCGATGATCGACGGATCGGTCTTGAGGTTGAGATCGACGGTCTTGCCGCCGGTGACGCCGGCGAGCGCCTCGCGCAGCGCCGCCTCATGATCGGGCTTTAGCGGCCCGGCGACCGTGACGTCGGCGCGCACGACGCCCTTCGCCCTGTCATTGAGACGGCGGTAGGCGACGATCATGCTGGAGATGACGAAGAGCCGGCGCTTGGCGGCGACGAGGCGGATGAAATTGGCGGCGATGCCGGAAATCTGCGCCTTGTCGAGAACCGCGTCGAGCGCCTTGATCTGCTCCTGCGCGGAGAACACCGGGCTTTTCACCAGACGCTTCAAATCATCGCTGCCGTCGATCAAAGCCTGAAACCGGTCGAGCGCGGCGGCGACGTCATCGGCGGCGTGTTTTTCCGTCGCCAAATCATAGAGGGCGGAGGCGTAGCGACCTGCAACGCCCGATAAGGAATCTCCGTCGTGAGCCACCTGGTTCGCTCGTCAATCTACATCGTCTGGAGACGCCGCCCGCAGTGCAAATCGCGCGGTCGCGACGATAAGCGGTTAGCTTCAACCGACGGATGCTGTAGGAAAAGGAACGGGGGCCGCAGCGCCCCAGCTCCAAGGCGAGCGTCCCCTAACACAGGCGTTTTGGGGGCGCAACCCTGTAGCATTGCCGCGAATTTCGGCGCCCGCGCGCGCCGGCCGAGAAACAGCCGATAGGCAGCAACGCAAGGAGAGTCATTCATGACCAAAGCGGTCGTCGGAATAATCGGCGGGTCAGGCGTTTACGATCTGCCGGGGCTCGCCAACATTCGCCGCGAGCGCGTCGCAACGCCCTGGGGGGCGCCCTCCGACGAACTTTGTTTCGGCGAATTGGCCGGCACGCAGGCGGTCTTTTTGCCGCGGCACGGGCGCGGCCACCGGCTCTCGCCCTCGACGATCAACTACCGCGCCAATATCGACGCCTTAAAGCGCGCCGGCGTCACCGATCTGATTTCGGTATCGGCCTGCGGCTCGTTCAAATCCGAGCTGTTTCCCGGCCTCTTCGTGCTCGTCGATCAATTCGTCGACCGCACCTTCGCAAGGCAATCATCCTTCTTCGGCGACGGCTGCGTCGCCCATGTGTCGATGGCGCATCCGATCGCGCCGCTGCTGTCGGCGCACATCGGCGCGGCGGCGAAAGCCGAGGGCATCGATCACGTCGCCGGCGGAACCTATGTGTGCATGGAAGGCCCGCAGTTTTCCTCCTATGCCGAATCGCTCACCTACAAGGGAGCCGGCTATGACGTGATCGGCATGACGGCGATGCCCGAAGCCAAGCTCGCGCGCGAAGCGGAAATCTCCTACGCCACCGTCGCCATGGTGACGGATTTCGACTGTTGGCATCCGGATCACGACAATGTCGACGTCGCCGCGGTGATCGCGGTCGTTCAGAAGAATTCGGCGACGGTGGCGCGCTTGCTCGCGCGCGTATTGGCGGAGTTTCCGCGCGAACACGAGCCCTGCCCCGTAGGCTCCGACCGCGCGCTCGACAACGCGATTCTCACCGCCCCCGACGCGCGCGATCCGGCGCTGCTGAAGAAGCTCGACGCGGTGATGGGGCGGGTGAACGGCAAGGCTCTTTCGTGATATAGGAATCTCATGGCGATTACCCTCACCCCGAACCAAGAAGCCTGGCTTAAAGCGCATGTCGCGGCCGGCGATTTTCCCTCGATCGAGGAAGCCGCCCGTCAGCTCATCGACGAGCGCATCGTCGAGCGTGAACTCGAAAAAGACGATTTGGCTTGGGCGAAGCCCCTCGTTGAGGAAGGTCTGGCCGCGCTCGAACGCGGCGAGTTCATTTCGCTTGAGGCGCACAAAGCGCGTAACGCCGCCCGTCTCGCCGCGCTCAAGAGGTGACGACGCGCATTATCGTCACCGAACTCGCCGACGCGGATACGGCGGAGATTCTGGCGGAAATCGCCGGCGAGGCAGGCTATCGCACGGCCGAAAAATACAACCATCGATTCGAACGCCTCTACAACCGGCTGGCCACTCATCCAGAGAGCTGCGAAGCGCGCCCGAAGCTCGGTGCGCACATCCGAGTCGGAGTGGTCGTCCCCTATCTCGTGATCTATCGCCACGCCGCTGACGACGACACAGTAAGCATTCTTCGCGTCCTGCATGGAAGGCGCAACATCACCCGCGAGCTCTTGCAAGGTTCGTAGCGGCCCTATTCAACCCTTCCCCCGTCCACATCCCGTTGACGCTCCCATTTGCGCCCCGCCCCGCCCTGCGTGTATCTCTCTCACGCCGTGGCGGTTCGCCATGTCCCTCCACTCGCGGCCGTCCGCGCCGCCGATCCAAGAGTCCCACATGCCGCTTGCCGCCGCGATTCGCACCATTCCCGACTATCCGAAAAAGGGCATTCTCTTTCGCGACATCACCACGCTGCTCGGCGACGCCAAGGCGTTTCGCAAGGCGGTCGACGAACTGGTGCAGCCCTGGGCCGGCACGAAGATCGACAAGGTCGCCGGCATGGAGGCGCGCGGCTTCATCTTAGGCGGCGCCGTGGCGCATCAGCTCTCCGCCGGCTTCATCCCGATCCGCAAGAAGGGCAAGCTGCCGCACAAGACCGTCTCGGTCTCCTATGAACTCGAATATGGCGTCGACGAAATGGAGATGCATGAGGACGCGGTGAACCCCGGCGAGCGCGTCATCCTTGTCGACGACCTCATCGCCACCGGCGGCACCGCCGAGGGCGCGGTGAAGCTCTTGCGCCAGGGCGGCGCCAATGTGGTCGCCGCCTGTTTCGTGATCGACCTGCCCGATCTTGCCGGGGTGAAGCGGCTCGAGGCGCTCGGCGTGCCGGTGCGCACGCTGGTCGCGTTCGAAGGCCACTAAACCGCCTTTTTTCATGTCTTTGCTCAGCCCAGGCTTTAGAGCGCGGCTCGCGAAAAAGTGGGGTCCGGTTTTTCGCGTGCAGCGCACTCTAAACTTTTGGAATCGATCACGTTATCTGCATTGGGGCGATTCCGCCCAAATGCGGCGTGATCTAGCAGGAGAGGCTGCACTGCGCGCATGACGCCGCGACGGACCCATTTGGCGTTGGCGGCGATCGCCGTCGTGGCGCTCGTCGGCGCAGTCGCGGCGCTGCGCTATATGTCAGCCGTCGGGAACAGCCCGCCCGCCCGCAGCGAGGCCGCGCGCAAGATTTGGAGCGGCGCCCTGCCGACCGGCATGCGCGTCGCCATGCGCATGCAGCCCGGCGCTTTTCCTCCCGTCCCGCCGCCCGCCTCGATGATCGCGCCGCCGCTGCCGCTATCGTCGCCGGCCGAGGTCCCGCCGCCGGCCGCCGATGGCGTCGAAGGGTCGGTCTCCTTCCCTGTCGCGCCGCCCGCCGCCGAGAAACCCACGCCGCTGCCGCCGTCGAGACCGGCCAATCTCGCCGCGCTCGCGGAGCAGTTCGCGGAGATCGCCGCGGCGACGCCCGCCGAGCAGACGCCGGCGGCCGTGGTTCCTGCGGCGGCGCCTCCGCTCCCGACCGGGCCGCAACCGTCGGCGCGCGCCGCGCTCGAAAGCACGCCGACGGGGCCGGCCGAATCGGCGCAGCCGACCCAGGTGGCGCGCGCCGTCGAGCCGACCTTGCGGCCGGCGCCCGACGAGGCGTTTCAGCAGGAGGCCCCGATCCGTTACGGCATGGGCGATCAGGTCTTCGTGCGGATTTTCAAGCAGGAAGGCCAGCTCGAGCTTTGGCTGAGAAAGAGCAACGCCCGCTTCACGCTCTACAAGACCTACCCGATCTGCAAATGGTCGGGCAGGCTCGGACCCAAGGTCAAGGAAGCCGACTACCAGTCGCCGGAAGGCTTCTACAGCGTTTCGGCGAAACAGCTCCATCCCAATTCCAACTATCATCGGGCCTTCAACGTCGGCTATCCCAACGCTTTCGACCGTCAGAACGGCCGGACCGGCGGCCTCGTCATGGTCCATGGCGCCTGCAAATCGGTCGGATGCTTCGCCATGACCGACCGCGGCATCGAGGAAATCTACGCCTTCGTCGAGGCGGCGCTGCGCGCCGGGCAGAAGGAAGTGCAATTGCACATCTTTCCCTTCCGGCTGACCGAGCAGGCGCTCGCGCGCGAAACCGGCGGCGGCTGGATGGCCTTTGTCGGCGCGACCGGCAATTACGAGCACTGGACCGCCTTCTGGAAAAACCTGAAGGAAGGCTACGACCTTTTCGAGCAATCGGGCGAGCCGCCAGTCGCCTTCGCATGCGGCGATCATTACGCTTTCGGCGGCACGGGAGACGCCTCCTGCAAACGCATCGCCGGCTGGTGATTCGATCGGCCAGACCGAGGCCGTTCAGCTTGCTTTAAGCGGCGTCCAATCAAGATGGCGACGACAATCAGCGGCAATCAGCGCCCTGCGGGGCGCATTCAAGGACGCGCCGACATGCGCCTCGTCATCTGGTCCTTTATCGGCGCCGCCTGCGCGGCGGCGATATTCGCTTCGCCTTCCGCCAAGGCGGCCAATGTGCCGCTGTGCCTCGCCATCGCGCAGAACTACAATAATTGCGTTCGCCAAAACCAGTTCGCCTATCGGCGCGGCTACGGCCACAGCCACGGCTACCCGGGCGGCCCCTATGGGGACGATGAGGATTACGACGGCTCCCCGGGTCGAGGCTATGGCCCCCATGGCGGCGGTGGACCCGGCGGCTATGGCGGGTACGGCGGCTATGGGCCCGGCTATGGCGGTTATCGCCGCCAGGAACGCGCCAAGGCGGCCTGCGCCGTCTGGTTCGCTCAGATGCAGGCCAGCGGCTGCTTCAATTGATGCAAGAAATGGCGCGGCTCGAGATGCGCCGCGCGATCCCTTTTCGCCGCCGACAATTTGACAGGCGCCGCCTTTCGAGAGTAGATGACCTTCGCTTCGGCGCGGCGGTTTCGCCGCGTTTTTCATTTGCGCATTTGCGCAATATCGAAGCGGAATAAATCAACTGCCAAGAAGCCGGCCGGCGGAAACGCCAGAGCCGGAACGAACACAGGACAAAAAGATGTTCGCAGTCATCAAAACAGGCGGCAAGCAATATAGCGTCGCCGCCGGGGACGTAATCACCGTCATGGCGCTCGACGGCGCGCCGGGCGACGCCGTCACTTTCGACGAAGTGCTGATGCTCGGCGGCGACAGCCCCAGGATTGGCGCGCCTACCGTCGCTGGCGCGAAAGTGTCGGGCGAAATCGCCGAGCAGACGCGCAGCGCCAAATCGATCGCCTTCAAGAAGCGTCGGCGGCAGAATTCAAAGCGCAAGCGTGGTCATCGTCAGGACCTGACGCTTGTGAAAATCACCGCGATCGAGGGCTAAGGTCCTCTCGCGACACAGGCGCAAAGCGGCGCTGCCGCATAGGACAATCGGAGCGAAACAATGGCTCACAAGAAGGCAGGCGGCTCGTCGCGCAACGGCCGCGATTCGGACGGGCGGCGCCTCGGCGTCAAGAAATTCGGCGGCGAATCGGTCGTCGGCGGCAATATCATCGTGCGCCAGCGCGGGACCAAATGGCATCCCGGCCGCAACGTCGGCATGGGTAAGGACCACACGCTGTTCGCCCTGGTCGAAGGCGTCGTCGAATTTAAGTCAAGCGGCGGACGTTCGAGCGTATCGGTAGCCCCGACGCCGGCTGCGGAGTAGGCGGTAGGGGACGACCCGCCGCCGATCATTTCGGCGGATGACGGTCGTCTCGACCCGCTTGCTGGCGATCCAGGCGGGAAAGGTTCCAGGCGAGATGTCCGGAAAAGCCGTGATGGGCCGATAGGGAGAACGCTCTCCTTAACGGCTTTTGGGCCAATATTTCCGAATGTCGCTTGGAGCGTTGGATGTTTCCCGAAATCACCCACGACGACGTATTCCGGCTCGAAACCGAGCGGCTGTGGCTGCGCTGGCCGCGCGCGGCGGACGCCGAGGAGATTCGCCGGCATGTCGGCGATCCCGACGTTGCGCTGATGACGGCGAGCATTCCGCACCCTTACGAAGCGCATGACGCCGACGACTTCATCAAATCAGCGCGCGTGGAGAACGCCGCCGGCGGCGGCCTGCATCTCGTCGTCACGCCGAAAAACCGGCCGGGCGAGCCGATCGGCCTCGTCAGCCTGCACGGCGCCGACCGCCGCGGCGCGGCCACCCTCGGCTTTTGGCTGGGGAAACCCTATTGGGGACAGGGCTACACGACCGAAGCGGCGCGGGCGCTGATCGACCTCGCCTTCGGAATCACCTCGCTCGACCGGATCGTATCCTCGTCGCGGCCGGATAATGCGCTTTCCTTGCACATCCATGAGAAGCTCGGATTTCGGCGCATCGGGCGCGGAATCTTGGCGGCGCCGGCGCGCGGCGGCGATATCGACGTGGAGCTGTTCGAACTGAAACGCGGCGAAGCGCATACCCTGTTCGGGGCGCGACGGCCGCGCTTTCCGTCGTCATGAGCGGAAGATGAAATTCCTCGATCAAGCGCGCGTTTATGTGCGGTCCGGCGATGGCGGCGCCGGATGCGTCTCGTTCAGGCGCGAGAAATTCATCGAATTCGGCGGGCCGGACGGCGGCGACGGCGGGCGCGGCGGCGATGTCGTCGCCCTCTGCGTCGAGGGGCTGAACACGCTGATCGATTACCGCTATCAGCAGCATTTCAAGGCCAAGACCGGCGGCCATGGCATGGGCAAGAACCGCGCCGGCGGACGCGGCGCCGACGCCGTGCTGAAGGCGCCGGTCGGGACCCAGATTTTCGAAGAGGACGAGGAAACGCTCATCGCCGATCTCACCGAGGTCGGCCAGCGCGTCGTCATCTGCAAGGGCGGCAACGGCGGCTTCGGCAACGCCCATTTCACGACGTCGACCAATCGGGCGCCGCGGCGCGCCAATCCCGGCCAGGCGGGCGAGGAGCGCACCATCGTCCTGCGGCTGAAACTCATCGCCGACGCCGGCCTCATCGGCCTGCCGAACGCCGGCAAGTCAACCTTTCTCGCTGCGGTGACCGCGGCGAAGCCCAAAATCGCCGATTATCCCTTCACGACGCTTCACCCGGGCCTTGGCGTCGTGCGCAGCGGCGACAGGGAATTCGTGCTCGCTGACATTCCCGGCCTGATCGAAGGCGCGCATGAGGGTCACGGGCTCGGCGACCGCTTTCTCGGCCATGTCGAGCGCTGTCGGGCGCTGCTGCATCTCGTCGACGCGACCGGCGAACATGCCGGCAAGGACTACAAAATCGTCCGCGCCGAACTCGCGGCCTATGGCGCCGGCCTCGCGGAGAAACCAGAAATAATTGCGCTTTCCAAGGTCGATGCGGTCGACGCGGATCATCTCAGGAAGCAGCGCGAGCGCCTGCGGCGGGCGATCGCCTCGGCGAGCCCCAAGAATGCGCCCAACGGCGCCGCCGAGCGGCAGGCGGCGCCCCTGCTCCTCTCATCGGCGAGCGGCGTCGGCGTGCGAGAGTCGCTGCGCGCCGTGTTTGACGCTGTCGAGACGCAAAAGGCCCTCGAGCGGGCGCCGCAGGAAGCGCGGCCCTGGAGCCCTTGATCTTGACTTGATCTTGCGCCGCCATTGACCTTAACAGATTCAGTGAATAGCTTGACCTGCTATGAGCGCTCGCGGCGACGTCAAAACATGGCAGTATGGATCGACGGCAGTCACCCTGCTCGTCGCCTATATGCTTGTTTTGCAAGGCTTCGCAATTGGCGTCTCGTTCAGCGGGCGCGCTTCGGGCCTTTTCGCCAGCTCCATTTGCTTCAACAAATCGTCCGGACCGTTTTCCGGCGATCCCACGACGCCGGCGCGCCCGGCGCGGCAAGGCGGCGACGTCTGTTGCGTGGTGCATTGCGCGTCGTTTGGCGGCGCGACGGCGGCCTCGGCCTTCGTGGGCGAGACTCATCCGCCGGCGTCCTTTTCGACGATCAAGCTCGCCTTTGAAGCGACCTCCCTGTCCCCCGAGGCGTCGACTCCGCCTCTCGGCTCCCGCGCGCCTCCGGTCCTGATCTGACGCTTGCCGCAGTCTGCGGCCTAACGCCCGATGCGCCGGCAAGCGGCGCCGGGGAGTCAGAACAGCGTTTCCGTCGTTCGTCGGCATGCGTCGTCTAGCGCATGCGCCGCTCAGTTTTCAGACTGGCGGCAGCGACGAGCCATCGGACCGCCCAGCGATTTGGGATCATGGAACAGAAAACTCATTCGGCGACGCGCTTCGTTAAGACGACGCGTCGCGCCGGCTCAGGAGAGCGGCGCTGCTCCCAGAACGGGAAACTCACCGCCGCAGGCGACGGCGACATTCGCGTGACGCCCGAAGCCATCGCCGACCCGGCGCCGACGCGCGGACGGGTGGAGGTCGTCGAGACCTATTTCGACCATGACGGGCGACCGATGAAGCGCAAGAGCCTGGGCGCCGCCCGGGTGGCGCGCTTCTATGACGCCAAGGGCAATCAGGTCGAAGAGGCCTATTTCAACGCCGAAGGGAAGCCGACAGTCCGCAAGGATTTAGGCGCGGCGCGGATCTCCTGGCGCTATGACGACTGCGGCAACCAGGTCGAAGCGGCGTTTTTCGGCGCCGACGGCGCGCCCGTGCTGCGAAAGCGGCGCGGCGCGAAAAGGGCTTTCGAAAGCGTTTAGAAGCGCTTGCCGCCGACGCTCGTCACGGAGCGCGTTACCAGCTGATGGACGCGTCCAAAGGCGGCATGGTCCGGCGGCTATATGACGCGGGCGATAAGGAAGCCATCCCAGCCCTTGGCGCCGACGGTTTGCACCGCCGTCGCCTCAACGCGCGTTTCAGCGGCGACGGCCTCAAACAAGGCGCGCGCCCCGACCGCGCCGCCGTCGGTTTGCGAAGGATCGGCGACCGCGCCTTCCCGCACGACATTGTCGACGATGATCAGCGCGCCTGGCCGCGACATCTTCAGCGCATAGGCGAAATAGGCGGCGTTGTTGGGCTTGTCGGCGTCGATGAAGGCGAGGTCGAAGGACCCGGCTCGCTCCGCTTCGAGTTGCGGCAGCAGATCGAGCGCCGCGCCGACGCGCAGATCGACGCGCGCGCCCATGCCTTCGCGGGCAATATTGGCTCGCGCGACCTCGGCGTGTCGCGCATCGACTTCGAAGGTGACGACCTTGCCGCCCTCGCCCACCGCCCGGGCCAGCCAGATCGTCGAATAACCCCCGAGCGTTCCGATTTCGAGAATCCGTCTCGCGCCGATGGCGCAGGCGAGCAGATGCAGCAACTTGCCTTGCGGCGGCGAAACGTCGATCGCGGGCAGACCAGCGCGCGTATTTGCCGCAAGCGTTTCCTCCTGCGCTTCTTTTTTTGAAATCAGCGCCGCGGCGATGTAGTCGTCCACGCGACGCGAGCTTTTTACTTCGAACATTCGACGTCCCTTACATCGAGCGCTTAACGTTCGTCAGGGCGAAATTAATTGACATCTTGCACGATATCACGCTTTGTTCCGCCGTCGTTCGCGCGCCAAAGCGCCCGGACGCAAAAAGGCTTGATAGCCGCATTTCACAAGCCCCAGTTGGCGCTGCGGCCGATATGCTGCTCATCACAACACTCTATGGGAGCACGAAAAATGATCAAGCTTGCTTTGACGACGGCCCTTGCCGCCGTCGCCTTTAGCGCATCGGCCTATGCGGGGCAGTGGAATGTGACCGAAGCGAACAAGGCTGGCATCAAACGCGCGCAGGGCACGTGGAGCGTCGCGACGGAAGGCGACAAGGTTTCCGGCAAGGGCGAATTGCAACTCGATAACGGCACGGTGCTGACCTACAAGCTCGACGGCGAATTCGCGGGCGGCGTTTACAAGGTCAAACTCGTGGACCGCAGCGATTCCAAGAAAAATTGCGTATGGACCGGCAAGCCCGTCGAGGGCGCCCACAACGTATATAACGGCGAAGCCGCCTGCGACGGCGAAATAATCGTGATCAGAGGCGGCCAGAATTAAGCGCCTGACACAGCTTCTTCCAACAACAAACGCCGGCTCAACGCCGGCGTTTTAGTTTGGCGCGCGTGTCGTATCGCGCCGATTAGAGCATTTTCCGCCGAAGTGGATGCCGGTTCGGCGTAGAAAATGCGTCAATTCAAGAAACCAGATCGCATTCATGAATCGAAGATTCGTGAATGCGATCTAGGCGTCCTCCATCGCCTCCAACTCAGCGATCAGGCCCTCAATCATTTCAAGCCCGATACTCCAGAACGCCGGGTCGCGGGCGTCGAGTCCGAATGGCTTGAGCAATTCCGCGTAGGGCTTGGCGCCGCCGGCTTCGAGCAGCGCGAAATAGCGCTCGGCGAACCCTTCATGCGCCTTCTGGTAGACGCCATAGAGCGAATTCACCAGGCAATCGCCGAAGGCGTAGGCGTAGACATAGAACGGCGAATGAATGAAATGCGGAATATAGGCCCAGAAGGTTTCATAGCCGGGCCCCAGCCGGATCGAAGGGCCGAGGCTTTCGCCCTGGACGCTCATCCATAATTCGCAAATCTGGTCGGCGGTCAGTTCGCCCTCGCGCCGTTCGTTATGCACCTTCCGCTCGAAGGCATAGAACGCCATCTGCCGCACGACGGTGTTGAGCATGTCCTCGACTTTCGAGGCGAGCAGCGCGCGCTTCTGCGCCTTGTCCGACGCCTGCGCGATAAGGGCGCGGAAGGTCAGCATTTCGCCGAAGACCGACGCCGTCTCGGCGAGGGTGAGCGGCGTCGGCGCCATCAAGGCGCCCTGTCGCGCCGCAAGCACCTGATGCACGCCATGGCCGAGTTCATGCGCGAGCGTCATCACGTCGCGGGTCTTGCCTTGAAAATTCAGCAGCACATAGGGATGGGCGGACGGAACGGTCGGATGCGCGAAGGCGCCCGGCGCCTTGCCGGGGCGCACCGGCGCGTCGATCCAGCTTCTCTCGAAAAAGCGGCCGGCGATCTCCGCCATGCGCGGCGCAAAACCATTGTAGGCGTCAAGCACGATTTCGCGCGCCTCGGGCCAGGAATAGCGCTTGGCCGGCGTCGCCGGCAGCGGCGCGCCGCGGTCCCAATAGTCGAGCGCGTCCTTGCCGAACCATTTCGCCTTGAGCCTGTAATAGCGATGCGACAAGCGCGGATGCGCATTTTCCACCGCCTGGGCGAGCGCTTCGACGACCTCTCGTTCGACGCGATTGGAGAGATGACGCGAGTCGGCTACGTCCTCGAAGCCGCGCCAGCGATCGGAGATTTCCTTGTCCTTCGCCAGAGTGTTGGTGATCAGCGAGAAGGTGCGCAGATTGTTTTTCAGCGTCGCGCCGATCGCCTGGGCGGCTTCGCGCCGGGTATCTTCGCGCTGGTCCTGCATGAGATTGAGCGCCGGCTCGATCGCGAGTTCCTCGCCGGCGATCTTGAAGCGCAGAGCGGCGATGGTTTCGTCGAAGAGACGATTCCAGGCGGCGGCGCCTGAAATATATTTTTCGTGGAAAAGCTCTTCCAGCTTGTCCTCGAGTTCGTGAGGCTTTTCCTTGCGGATGTCTTCCAACCAGGGTTTCCAGCGCGACAGCGGCGCTTCGCTCGCCGGCGCCATCAGCGTCGCGTCGTCCAGCCGATTGAGCTCGAGTTGAAAGAAGAGAAGCTGCGCCGAGGCGTTGGTGACTTTCTCCTGCACGTCGCCGTAAAATTTGGCGCGTACAGGATCGGTCGTATCGCCGCTATAGAGAAGGCCGGCGAAGGACATCAGCCGACCAAGCAAGTCCTGCAGCGCCTCATACCGCTCAACCGCCGCGCCGAGCTCGGCGCTGGCGTTGGCGCCTTCCGCAATCGATTTCAGCCGGCCGCGGTAATCCTTGCCAAATTGCGCAACCTGCTGCGCGGCTTTGGCGAGATCGGCCGCGACCTGCGGCGAATCGATCGCCGGATAAAGATCGGCGAGATTCCATTCCGGCAACGCTTCCGCCCTCCGGGCGGGCCCGGCGGCTTCGGCGATCGAGCAAGGCGGCGAAGGAGCGCTGAACATGGCGGGACATCTCAAGGGGTGGGCGACTCCTGGACGCGGAGGCGCGAGGATCGGAGAAAGCATAAATAGGGCAAGAGACCGAACCGGATCAACCTTCGGCGAGGGTCGGCGCCGGCGCGCGATGCGGCTATAAATATGGCGACGAGCGATTCAGCTTAGGTGCGCGCAATGGCGGGAGAGCCAGATTTTCTCACTTCGGTCACAGCGCATTACGCCATGGCGCGCGGCTTCTTCACGCGGATTTCCGCCTTCCTCAGCAAGGCGACCTTCAAGGTCAAGCGCGGCGCGCCAAGCGAGACGATCGAAGAAATCGCAAGGCGGTTCAAGACCGACGACTACGACCGTCTGGTGCTCAAAGAACGCGCCGAAACCAAGGCCGGCGCGGCCTTCATCGACGAGAAGACGCAGGACATCAACCGCGCGAGCTATCATCGCTCGGCTTTCGCGCTTAACGCATTTACCCATCTCTTCTTCGTCGACCTCGCCGCGCAGCTCTCCTTCTCCTTTATCCAGCTCAAATTCGCCTTCACGCTCGCCAATGTCCTGCTCGCTCTGCTCGCGCATGCCTCGGTGCGTCAGAGCTATCGCGCGCTGCTCGCCGGACCCAATGCGCTTCCCCCGAAACGGCGGTTCGGAGGCCTGTTTTCAAATCCCGCCTATAACCGCGCGGTGAAGAAGAACTCGCGCAGCTATGCGCAAAGCGCGTGGGAGGAAAAATCGCTGTTTCGGCCGGCCTATTTCATCAACGCCGCCCTCATCTTTCTTGGCGGGCAATTCATCATTCCGCCGGATCGCCTGATCTTTCCCTTCAGCTTCATCATCGGAAAAATATCCGGGCTGTTCACGACGCTGGTGATGGCTTTCGACGTGTGGCGCGGGATTCGCGCCGGCGACGCGGCGCGGACCGCGCGCGAAAGGGAAGTGTCCGTCTACCGCGATCTCGATATCTGAACCGGAGCGGTTTCAGCGCCCGCGCAGCCGGGCCAGAACCTCCTTCGTCGCAAAGCCGTCCGCGGGTTGGATGCCCGCGCTCAATTGAAAGGCGTGGACGGCGTTGCGGCTCGCGCGGCCGAGCTTGCCGTCGAAGGTTCCCTGATAGAGTCCGCGCGCGCTCAGGAGCTGCTGCATCGCCTTGACGTCGGCGGTCGGCAGCGGCGCGACCTTCGGCCAGGGCGTAAGCGGAATGTCGCGCCCGGCGATGCGGTCGGCGAGCAGCGCGACCGACATCGCATAGGCGTCGGACGTATTGTATTGGCGGATGACTTCGAAATTGTCGGTAATCAGAAAGGCGGGGCCGCCCGCGCCGGTCGGCAGATAGAGGCTCGCCGCGCCGTTCGCCGGCAGCGCGCCGCCGTCGGCGCGCGTGACGCCGAGCGCCCGCCAGCGGGCGAAGTCGAGATCGAAGGCGCCATAGTCGAAACCGTCCGGCAGCCGAACTTCGATGACAGCGGGCAGTCCAGCGACCCAGCCGGATTTAGCCAGGAAATTGGCGATGGACGAGACAGAGTCGGCGCGCGAGCGCCAGATGTCCGGCGCGCCGCCGCCTTCATCGCTTTCCGCGAATTTGAGATAGGCGGAGGGCATGAATTGCGGCTGGCCCATCGCGCCGGCCCAGGAGCCGCGCAGTTGCGCGCGCGTCGCATAGCCCTTTTGGAGCATGACCAGCGCCGCGACGAATTCGTCGATGAAGGTTTCCGCGCGATGGCCCTGCCAGGCGAGAGTCGCCAGGACGCGCAGCGCGTCGGCGCCGCCCGCCGCCGTTCCGAAATTGCTTTCGACGCCCAGAATGGCGACGACGACTTCGCTTGGAACGCCGTGGCGGGCCTGGGCTCGACCCAAGGGACCGGCGAGCTCCGCGGCGACGGCGCGGCCGCGCGAGACGCGGCCATTCGTCACAGCCCCGGCGAGATAGGCGGGAATCGAGACAATGAATTCGGCCTGCGCGCGCGGCTTCGTCGAAATCGACGGGTCAGGCGCAAGTCCGGCGATCGCCGCGTCGAAAGTTTCGCGCGAGACGCCTGCCGCCTGCGCCTGCGGCCACAGGCCCTGCAAAAACGCCTCGAACGTGTCGGCCCTGGCGTGACCTCCGGCAAGCCAGAGAGCGGCGACCGCACGAACCGATGCGCCGAGCAATCGGCGTCGATCGATGCTTGCACAGAGTATTGGCTCAAGGCGCCGCGTCATTAGCCGGTCCTTTGCTGCTTCTTTGGAAATATTACACCTTCCGCCATTTCGTTTGACAGGGGACGGGCGCTGCCCTCTACTAAAAAAAGCTTAATGTAGGAATAGGGAGCGAGTGATGCTCGCCTGTCACGAAGAATGACTCATCAACCTTCGACTACAAGTTTTGGCCGCTCGATCAAACTGCGCGATCAATCCCCCGAAAGCGCGACCAAGGTCTCGGACCTCAAGACGCGGCTGCGCGCCGCCGGTCTGCGCCCAACCGTTCAGCGCCTCTCCCTGAGCCGGCTGCTGTTCGGCAACGGCGACCGCCATGTGAGCGCCGAAGCCTTGCACGCCGAGGCGCGCGAAGCCGGTCTGACCATGTCGCTCTCCACGGTCTACAACACGCTCAACCAATTCGCGGAAGCGGGATTGTTGCGCGAAATCGCCGTGCAGGGGCCGCGCACCTACTTCCACACGCGCATCTCGCCGCACCATCATTTCATGGATGAAGGGTCGGGCCGGATGTTCGACGCCGCCGACGGCTCGGTCGAATTCGCGCGACTGCCGGCGCCGCCCGAGGGGATGGAAATCGTCGGCTGCGACGTGATTATCCGCATTCGCCCGAAGAAGGGGTGAGCGGCGGCCCGCCGCAAGACGGGCGAGACCGGTTGCTGCGCGTCGCATGGCTGGCCTATGCGATCGCGACTGTCGCGCTCTCGATCGCCGTCCTGGCGATCTATGTCACCGCTTACGACGATTACGATCTCTCGGAACGCTTGCGCGCCACCGGGCGATTCGCGCGCGAGGCGATGCGGGCGCTCTCCTTTCCGCTCGGCGCGCCAATCGGATGGCTGCTCGATCCCGCGCTCGAAACAAGCTTCGGCTGCGGCGACGAGAACGAACCTTGCGCGATCTTCGTCAATTGGAACACGCATTTCGCCGCGCTGCTCGCGCAGGTCGTTCTGTTGCGCTGGCTGATTCGCCGCCGTTGATTACTGGACGAGGTCTCACTTCCCCTGCGCCTCGCGCCAGCGCTTCACGACGGCGAGCGCATTCTGGATGTGCGCCGTCGCGCCGGAATCCTCGACGACCGAGAGAATCTTTCCGTCGGGCGCGATGACATAGGAGATGCGGTTGGCGAACATCGCGCCGGCGACCGGGACCTTGAAGGCCGCGTCATAGGCGTTGACGACCTGCAAGTCGGGATCGGCGCCGACCGGGAATTTATCCCGACACTCCTTCGATGAGAATTCGCGCTGGGTTGCGATCTTGTCGCTCGACACGCCGATGACGCTCGCGCCCATCGCGGCGAATTCATCCATGGCCTCGGCGAATTCATGCGCCTCGACGGTGCAGACGCTGGTGAACGACTTTGGATAAAAGTAGAGAACGACCGGACCCTTCTCGAGCGCCTGCCGCAGCGAGAAAGAAAAATCCTTGCCGCCCTGCGCCGCTTGCAGAGTGAAGTCCGGCGCGGAGTCTCCAGGCTTGAGAGCGGCGAGCGCGGCAGTGGAAACGAGCGTCAGCATGGCGGCGGTTATAGCTCTCATGACGGTCTCCCTGAGCGGTCGATATTTCTTCACGGGGAGATGGTAGCGCTCGCCGCCCCGCCAAGTCCGGCCTATTGCCCATGTTGCGGCGCAGCATCATCTAAAATAGAATCTCAGACGCCGAACGCCTCACCCTAAAGGAAGGTGATGACGACCATCGCGAATATCGCGCCGCCCGATCAGGCGCCCGCAGGGCAGACATCCGCCATCCCCGTCCAACCCAACCTGGTTCACGGCTTTCCGCAGCTCGCGTCGAAATCCTTCGTCGAGGCCTGGCCCAATGCTTTTCTGGCAGCGGAACGCGCGACCGACAGAGATTCATACGGTTACGCGGCGCTCGGCGACGTCATCGACCGCTCGCTTCATGCGAGCGTCGCCCATCTGACCGGAGGCCTTTCGCCTGCCGCCATGGCGGGCGCCTATTGGGACTGGGCGGCGCATCTCGCCTCGTCGCCGGGAAAGCAAATGCAGCTTGCCGAAAAGGCGGCGCGCAAGAGCTGGCGCTTCGCCAGCTACGCCTGGCGCTGCGCGTTGCAGCCGAACACGGCGGCCTGCATCGAGCCGCTGCCGCAAGATAAGAGATTTTCCGCCGAAGCGTGGCGGCGCTGGCCCTACGCCCTGCTCTACCAAGGCTTTCTGCTCAATCAGCAATGGTGGCACAACGCCACGACGGGCATCGGCGGCGTCACCAAGCAGCATGAAAATGTCGTCGAATTCGCCTCGCGGCAAATGCTCGACATGTTCTCGCCCTCGAATTTCTTGGCGACCAATCCCGAGGCGCTGCAACGAACCTTCGAGACCGGCGGCGTCAATCTCGTCTACGGCCTGCAGAATTTTCTCGAAGACATGGAGCGGCGGGCCGGCGGCAAGCGGCCGGTCGGCGCCGAAGCCTTCACACCTGGTCAAAACGTCGCGATCACGCCCGGGAAGGTGATCTATCGCAACCGGCTGATTGAGCTCATCCAATATGCGCCGACGACGGAAAAGGTGCGGCCCGAGCCGGTGCTGATTACGCCGGCCTGGATCATGAAATACTACATTCTCGATCTCTCGCCGCATAATTCACTTGTGCGGTTTCTGACCGGGCAGGGCTTCACGGTGTTTATGATTTCCTGGCGCAATCCAAGCGCCGAAGACCGCGATCTCACTATGGAGGCCTATCGCAGGCTGGGCATCATGGCCGCGCTCGACGTGATATCCAGTCTGATGCCTGACCAAAAAATTCACGCGGCCGGCTATTGCCTGGGCGGGACGTTGCTCGCAATCGCAGCGGCCGCAATGGCGCGAGACAATGACGACCGTCTCAAGAGCTTGACGCTGCTCGCCGCGCAAACTGATTTCACCGAAGCGGGAGAACTGACGCTCTTCGTCAATGAGAGCCAGCTCGCTTTCCTCGAAGATTTGATGTGGGAACACGGCTATCTAGATTCCAAGGAGATGGCAGGGGCGTTCCAGCTGCTGCGCTCCAACGATCTTGTCTGGTCCTATGCGCTCAAATCCTATCTCATGGGCGAGCGCGAGCCGATGACCGACATGATGGCCTGGAACGCCGATACGACGCGAATGCCCTACAAGATGCACTCTGGATATCTTCGGCTGCTCTTCCTCAACAATGATCTCGCCGAGGGCCGGCTTCGCGCCAACGGCGGCGCCGTCGCGCTCAATGATATCAGCGCGCCGATTTTCGCGGTGGGCACGGAGCGCGACCATGTCGCCCCCTGGCGCTCGGTTTACAAGATTCACCTGCTCGCCGACGTCGAAATCACCTTCCTGCTGACCAGCGGCGGACATAACGCCGGCATCGTTTCCGAGCCTGAAAAGAAGCGCGGCGGCTATCGCTTCACGACGCGCGTCGACGACGAACATTACGCCGACCCCGAAGAGTGGGCGAAGACCGCGACGGTTAGGGAAGGCTCATGGTGGCCGGAATGGACCGCCTGGCTCGCCGCGCGTTCCGGCCCGCCGGTTACGCCGCCTGCGATCGGCCAGGCGCTCTGCGACGCGCCGGGAACCTATGTGCTGCAGAGCTGACGGGCTAAGGCCGGACGCTCGCACGTCCTAGCAATTTGCCTCCGCTTGTCATCCCCGACGCGCGTAGCGCGATCGGGGATCCAGAGCAAAATCCACTGTCTTAAGTTCTGGATTCCCGGTCGGGCCTTCGGCCTGCCGGGAATGACATACGCATTCGCCTCAAACGTGAATCGCCCGGCCGTAGGCCGCGAGCACGCTCTCATGCATGGTTTCCGACAGCGTGGGATGCGGAAAGATCGTGCGGATCAGCTCTTCCTCGGTCGTCTCTAGATTCATGGCGATGACGAAGCCCTGGATCATTTCGGTGGCTTCCACCCCGAATATGTGCGCGCCGAGCAGCTGTCCGCTCTTGGCGTCAAAGATCGTCTTCACAAGCCCTTCGAGTTCGCCGAGAGCGATCGCCTTGCCATTGGCGAGATAGGGGAAGCGGCCGATCTTTACGTCGAGCCCCTGCTCTTTCGCCTTCGCTTCGGTCAGGCCGACCGAGGCGACTTGCGGGTGGCAATAGGTGCAGCCCGGCACGCGCGATCTATCGAGCGCATGGGCGTTGAGTCCCGCGATCGCCTCGACGCAGGAGACGCCCTCATGCTCCGCCTTATGGGCGAGCATCGGACCGCCGGCGACATCGCCGATCGCATAAACGCCGTCGACATTGGTGCGCCCCAGACCGTCGACCTTGACGACCCCGCGCTCAAGGACGACGCCGAGCGCCTCCAGCCCCAAATTTTCGACATTGGCGACGACGCCGATCGCCGACAGCGCGCGTTCCACTTCAAGCGTCTGAGCCGCCTCGTCGGGCCCTTTCAGCGTCACGGCGAGGCTGTCGGCCTTTTTCTCGACGCCCGTCACCGTCGTCGCGACGCGAATGTCGATCCCCTGTTTCTTGAACGATCGATGCGCCAAAGCGGCGATTTCTTCGTCTTCGCTCGGGAGAATATGCGGCAGCGCTTCGACGAGAATCACGTCGACGCCGAACGTCCGATAGAATGACGCGAATTCGACGCCGATGGCGCCGGCGCCGGCGATGAGCAGCGATTTCGGAAAACGTTCCGGCTTCATCGCTTCGAAATAGGTCCAGACGAGTCGTCCATCCGGTTCGAGACCGGGCAGGACGCGCGGACGCGCGCCGGTCGCGACGATGATGTGTTTCGCCCGATAGAGCCCATCTCCAAGCGTCGTTTTCGGCGCCGGCGGTTGCGGCGGCATTGGCGCCTTGGTCGTCACGCCGACCCGGACCTCACCCTTTGCGACGATCGTCGCCTCGCCCCAGATGACGTCGATCTTGTTCTTCTTGAGAAGAAAAGCGACGCCGCCATTGAGCCGCGTCGCCGCCTCGCGCGAATGCGCGACGATGCGCGCCGCGTCGGCGCTCAGGGCGCCTGGCGAAACGCCGAAGCGTTCGCCCTCTTTGGCCAAACGATAGACCTCGGCCGAACGCAGCAGCGCCTTCGTCGGGATGCAACCCCAGTTCAGGCAGATGCCGCCAAGATGCTCGCGCTCGACGACCGCGGTTTTCAGTCCCAATTGCGCGGCGCGGATCGCGGCGACATAGCCGCCGGGTCCACCGCCGATGACGATGAGATCATATGTGTCGGTCATGCTCCGCCCCAGATCGTTGCGAGATTATAGAGCGACCTGACGCGCAGGCGAGACGACGCCATTCCAGATGGGCGCGCAAGCAAGTCGCCGAGGCGCCAAACGCCTCGGTGCGAAAGAATTCGAAACGCTCCAAAACTAAAAACCTCCCGGAGCAGAGCTACGGGAGGCTCTCATTCGTTCGCGATCTCGGTGTTCAGGCCGCCTGCGGCGCCGCCGATTTCGCCTGCGCCACGATCGCCGCGAAGGCTTCCGGCTGATGGATGGCGAGTTCCGACAGGACCTTGCGGTCGACCTCGATCCCCGCCTTGGCGAGGCCGTCGATGAAGCGCGAATAGGTGAGGCCGTGTTCGCGCACGGCGGCGTTGAGCCGCTGGATCCACAGCGCGCGGAAGGTGCGCTTCTTCGCCTTGCGATCGCGCGTCGCATATTGCATCGAGCGGTCGACGGCGGCCTTGGCGGCGCGGATCGTATTCTTGCGGCGACCGTAGAAACCTTTGGCGGCCTTGAGGGTCTTCTTGTGTTTGGCGTGAGCGGCGACGCCGCGCTTGACGCGAGCCATGACGAAACTCCTTTGCGGAAAAAAGCGTGCTGCGGATCAGCCGTTCGGCAGGAAGTATTTTTTGACGTTGTCGCCGTCAGTCTTGAACAAGACGTTCGTGCCGCGCAGATTCCTGATCTGCTTGTTCGTCCGCTTGATCATGCCGTGGCGCTTGCCCTGCTGGGCGTAAACCACTTTCCCGGTTCCGGTGATCTTGAAGCGCTTTTTTGCGCCCGATTTCGTCTTCAGCTTGGGCATTTTGCTCTCCTGGGCCTGCGCCCGTTGTTCTTAAGCGCCAGCCTGATCAGCCGGCGCCGCTTCGCGCGAGCGAAAGAACCGCCACGGCAGCCCATCACTGGCCGGGCGGTTCTGTGAAGCGCGCCTTATCTCGCAATGCGCAGGAAAAGACAAGTCGTCGCAAAGGGGCGTCCGGAGTGGACTGCGCCCGCTCTTGGCGACATAGTCGGCCCGCAAAAAGGGGCTTCGACCGAGAACAAAACGAGTAAGGCTTCCGCCGACGCATCGTTAAGCCTAAGAAATCGGACGCTTTTTCCCACGACTTGAAGAACAGCTCAAAAGCGCTAGAAGTCTCTCGCTGGAAACGATTCCGGGGCGCATTATGAATATCCATGCATCTATGGGGTCCGCGATTGCCGCGGAATGTCCGGTCAATTCTCATAACGAATGGGATCCGTTGGAGGAGATCATCGTCGGGCGCCTCGAAGGCTCGACCATTCCGTCCGACCATCCGGTCGTCACCTGCAACATTCCCGGCATGGCCGCGCGCGCCCAGTCGCTCGCCGCCGGATTTCGCTTTCCGAAATTCATGATCGAGCCGGCGCAGCGGGAGCTCGACGGCTTTGTCGCTTTGCTCGAGTCGCTCGGCGTCACGGTGACGCGACCCAACGCCGTCAACCACAAGGCGAAATTCTCGACGCCGCACTGGTCGTCACGCGGCTTTTGCAATTCCTGTCCGCGCGACTCCATGCTTGTTTTCGGCGACGAGATTCTTGAAACGCCAATGGCCTGGCCCTGCCGTTATTTCGAGACCCACTCCTATCGCGAAATCCTCAAGGACTATTTTCGTCGCGGCGCGCGCTGGACTTCGGCGCCAAAGCCCCAGCTCACCGACGAACTCTTCGACTCTGATTTCAAACTGCCGGAGAAGGGCGAGGAGATCCGCTACATTCTCACCGAATTCGAGCCGGTCTTCGACGCCGCCGATTTCTTCCGTTGCGGCCGCGACATTTTCGTCACGCGCTCCAATGTGACGAACGCCATGGGCATCGACTGGCTGCGCCGCCATCTCGGCGAGGGCTATCGCATTCACGAGATCAAGAGCCGCTGCCCGAACCCGATGCATATCGACACGACGATCCTGCCGCTGGGGCCGGGCCGGCTGCTGATCAATCCCGAATATATCAACCCCGATGAACTGCCCGACATTTTGAAGAAATGGGACGTTCTCGTCGCGCCCGAGCCCGATCCGATCAACGACCGCATTCTCGCAATCACCTCGATGTGCGGCAAATGGCTCAGCATGAACATTCTGATGATCGACGAGAAGCGCGTCATCGTCGATCCGCATCACGCCAACATGATGCGGCAGATGGAGAAATGGGGTTACGAGCCGATCCCTTGCTCCTTCCTGCACTATGCCGCGTTCGGCGGCGCCTTCCATTGCGCCACGCTCGACGTGCGCCGTCGCGGATCGCTCGAGAGCTATTTTTAAACGCTAGCATGTCCCGACGCTCCGTCTTGAGGACGTCGGGACAAATTCTATTTCATGTCGACGCCGCCGAGCCGCAGGCCAATGATGCCTAGAACGATGAGCGCGATCGATCCTAGGCGCAGCGCCGTCGTCGGTTCGTTGAAGAGATAGACGCCGACAAGCGTCGCCGCCGCGATGCTCGTGCCCGTCCAAGCGGCGTACGCCGTGCCGGCAGGAATTGTTTTGACCGCCAGGCCCAGACAACCGACGCTCGCCGCCATGAAAAACACCATGACGACCGAAGGCCAAAACCGCGTGAACCCTTCCGCATATTTCATACCGATCAGCCAGCCGACTTCGCAGATGCTGCCGATAAAGAGAATGATCCAGTCCATCTAACCTTCCTTAATCCGCCATTGTCGTCGCCATGATTCGCCGTTGGGCGGACTTGTCGGTTTTGTCGCCGTCTGCGTCAAGGACCGAGCCTCGGCCCCGGCGCCGATTTGCATTTGGCTCGTCGCCGCCCACATAGGTCGCAAGGAGCCCTTGTCATGCGAAAAATCATCGGCGTTTACCCCGCCCCCGATTCCCTGCACTGGGTCGGCGACGGCTTTCCCGTCCGTTCGCTGTTCTCGCATCACGAACATGGCGCTCGGGTCAGCCCCTTTCTGCTGTTCGACTATGCCGGACCGTTCGACTTTCCGCCGACCGCCAAGCGCCGCGGCGTCGGCGCCCATCCGCATCGCGGTTTCGAGACCGTGACGATCGTCCTCGACGGCGAAGTCGCGCATCGCGACTCGACCGGCGCCGGCGGACTCATCGGCCCCGGCGACGTGCAGTGGATGCGCGCCGCCTCGGGAATCGTTCACGAGGAATTTCATTCCGAAAGCTTCGCCAGGTCGGGCGGACGCTTCGAGGTCGTGCAGCTCTGGGTCAATCTGCCGGCGCGCGACAAGATGAGCGCGCCGCGCTACCAGACCCTCCTCGACAAGGACATTCCGCGCGTCGATCTGCCCGACGACGCCGGCCTCGTTCGCGTCATCGCCGGCGCATTCGACGGGCGTCGCGGACCGGCGCAAACGGCGACGCCGATCGATCTTTGGGACATGCGCGTCGACGCCGGAAAGAGCGTCCGCTTCACGCTGCCGGAAGGACACACGGCCCTTGCGGCGGTGCTTGAAGGCACGGTCGACGTCAATGGCGAGAAAGTCGCACGCGCCACCGACGTCGTCGTTTTTGATCAGGAAGGCGGCGACATCGCCTTCGAAGCCGATAATGACGCGAAGCTCATCGTCATGAGCGGCGAACCGATCGACGAGCCGGTGGCGCAGCAAGGGCCCTTCGTGATGAACACGCAGGATGAACTGCGGCAGGCGTTCGTCGATTACCAGTCGGGACGCTTCGGCGCGATCGCGCGGCCGGGCGCCTGACGGATGCGCCGCGCGCTTATGTTCGGCGCGACGCCGATCTCAGTTCCTGGATCGTCGCCGCGAGCGAAGAGAACTCCACCGGCTTGGTGAGAAAGGCGTCGACGCCCGCGGCGCGCGCGGCGCGTTCGTCCTCCTCGCGCCCGCTGGCGGTCAGCACCAAGATCGGCGTGCGCCGGGCGCCCGCGCGCGCTTCGGCCTCGCGAATGCGCAGACTCGCCTCGCGTCCGTCAAAATCCGGCATGAACAGATCCATGACGATCACGTCATAGGGCGCGCCGGCGCCCTCGATCGCTTCGCTTGCGCGCGCGAGCGCGAGCGCGCCGCTTTCCGCCCGGGTCACCTTCGCGCCAAGTTTCGCAAGGTGACGCATAAGGATGAGAGCGTTGATCTCATTGTCTTCGGCGACCAGCGCGTTGACCCCGGCGAGCGTTTGCGCCTGCGCGCCTTCCTCGCTCGCGGGCGCCTCGGCGCCCTCTTGCGAGAGGCGGGCAATGAGCGAAGCGATCCGAACCGGCTTCACCAGCCAGCCATCGAAGTCGCATAACGCCTCCTCGCCGAAAGCGCACCGCTCAAGCGGCGAGAAGAGCAGGAACAGCCTGCGCACTTGCGCGGCACGCGCGGTTTTCGCCAGCTCGGCAGTCATATGCGGCCCGAGCGCGCAGTCGACGATGACGGCGTCGAAAGGCTTGTCCCGACGGCCTTGCAACGCGCCCGCCGCGTCCTCCGCCGCAACGATCTCCGCCTCGGCTCCTGCGTAGCGCAAACTCTCCGCCAGGTAGGGCGCTTCAAAAACGCTTTGCGCGACGATGAGCGCCTTAAGTCCGGAAAGCGGAGTCAGAACGACTTCGCGGGAAACCGGCGGCGCCGGGAGCGTAAAGGCGAAAACCGAACCCTTGTCGGATGATTCGACGAGCGCGAGCGCGCCGCCCATTCGCGCAACCAGACGGCGGGAAATGGCGAGGCCGAGGCCCGTGCCGGCGCGCGGGTGGTTTTCGGACGGATCAGCCTGTTCGAATTCTTCGAAGATCGCTTCGCGCGCCTCGATCGGCACGCCTGGTCCGGTGTCGCACACCGCGAAACGCAGCCGCGCGCCGTCGCGCATGACGCGCATGCCGACGCCGCCGTGTTCAGTGAACTTCACGGCGTTGCCAATGAGATTGAGCAGCACCTGCCTTAGCCGGGCCGGATCGCCGACGATTTCTCGTGGCGCATCGGGCGAGATCACGCTGGCGAGCTCCAGGCCTTTCGTCAAGGCGCGCGGCGCCAATAGTTCGACGACGCTTTCAACAAGAGGAGCGAGCGCGAAGGTCTCGCAGCGCAGCTCGAACTTGCCGGCTTCGATCTTGGAAAAATCGAGAATGTCGTCGATGAGCTGCGACAGCGAACGACTCGAATCTCCGATCGCTTCGACATAGCTCGCCTGTTCGTCGGTCAGCCTGGTCATGGCGAGCAGCTGCGCCAGTCCCATGACGCCGTTCAGCGGCGTTCGGAACTCATGGCTGACCGCAGCCAAAAAGCGAGACTTCGCCAAGCTGGCGGCCTCGGCGCGGTCGCGAGCGGCGGCGGCGGCGCGCAGCTCCCAGATTTCGTCGCGCAGCAATTCAACTTCGGACTCGACCGTTTTGCGGTCGCGCTTGCGTAAAGCAATGAAAATCGATGCGGCGAGAAGCAGTATGGCGAGCTGCGCCGCAGCCAAAATCGCAAGATGGGTTAAGGACATGCGCCATCATCAGGCCGCAAGCCGCCCCAACGCAAGCCCCGCGCGATAGGAAAGCGCCTCGGCGAGATGGGGTCTGCCGACAGATTCGGCGCCGTCGAGATCGGCGATCGTGCGCGCCAGCTTCAAGACTCTGTGAAAGCCGCGTGCGGTGAGGCCGAAGCGCTCGGAGGCGTCGCGAATGAGCGCCGTTCCGGGCGCGTCAAGGCTCGCCACGCGCTCGATCACCCCCGCAGGCGCGGCGGCGTTGGCGGCGACCCAGGGCAGGGAGAGACCGTCGTAGCGGGCGCGCTGAATCTCGCGGGCGCGCGCAACGCGCGCAGCCACCTGACGCGAGCCCTCGCTCGGGGGCGGCAACACGAGATCGGCGGCGGTGACCGCCGGCACTTCGATCTGCACATCGAAACGGTCAAGCAGCGGCCCCGACAGCCGCGCCTGATATTGCGCGACGCAACGCTCGTTGGGCTGGCGCTTGCAGGCGAAGCCCGGGTCATTCGCATGGCCGCAACGACAGGGATTCATTGCAGCGACAAGCTGAAAGCGCGCCGGATAAACGGCGCGATGATTGGCGCGCGACACCGCGATCTCGCCGGTCTCGAGCGGTTGGCGGAGACTGTCTAGGACCTGAGGCTGAAACTCCGGCAATTCGTCGAGAAAGAGCACGCCGTGATGCGCGAGCGAAATCTCGCCTGGCCGCGCATGCGTCCCGCCGCCGACCAGCGCCGGCATAGAGGCGGAATGATGCGGGGCGCGAAACGGCCGCCGGTCGGTCAATTCGCCGCCGGCGATTTGCCCCGCCACCGAATGGATCATCGAGACTTCGAGCAATTCGCGGGGCGTCAGCGGCGGAAGGATCGACGGCAGCCGCGCGGCGAGCATGGATTTGCCCGCGCCCGGAGGGCCGCTCATGAGAAGATTATGGCCCCCGGCCGCGGCGATTTCGAGCGCCCGCTTGGCGCTCTCCTGACCCTTGATCTCCGAAAGATCGGGCTGGTCGACGGCGAGTCTGCGAACGGCCGGCTGCGGCCTGGCCAGAACCTGCGCGCCTTTGACGTGATTGACGAGCTGGATGAGCGAGCGCGGCGCGATCACCTCCATGTCGCTCGACGCCCAGGCGGCTTCCGGCCCACATTCGCTGGGACAGATCAGCCCCAGTCCGCGCGCATTGGCGGCGACCGCCGCCGGCAGAACCCCCGCCGTCGGGGTCAGCTTACCGTCGAGCGCGAGTTCGCCCAGCACGACGAATCCTTCGAGCGCGTCGGAGGGAATGGCGCCGATGGCCGCCATGACGCCAAGGGCGATCGGCAGGTCATAGTGACTGCCCTCTTTCGGCATGTCGGCGGGAGCGAGATTGACCGTGATGCGCTTGGCCGGCAGCGCGAGACCGGAGGCGATCAGGGCGGCGCGCACCCGTTCGCGCGATTCGCCGACGGCCTTGTCGGCAAGGCCGACCACGTTGAAAACGACCGCGCCGCTCGAAATCTGCACTTGAACGTCGACGGGACGGGCCTCGACGCCTTCGAATGCGACCGTCGCGACCCTCACCGCCATGCTGCGCCCCAAAGAACTCTTTCCGGAAGATGCCGCGCGAGCTTAGCCGGCGCGCGACCATCGTGCAAGAACAATATGAGAACATTCGTGCCGTGGATAACCTAGATTGAAATAGACGATTGCCAGGGTTCCGATCAGGCGCTGATATTTGGCGAGGCGCCGGCGCCGTGAAAACCGCCGCGCGCCAGTCAGGGGTATAAAAGGAGATTGGAGATGCGATTGAGAACGGGTCTTGCGCTTATATTTGCCGCCGCGCTGGCGGCGCCGGCCCATGCGGCCATGCCGGTCACCCCGTCTGAGACAGCGGGCGCGCCGATCATGCAGGTCTATGGCGGCTGCGGCCCCTATGGCCACCGCGGCCCTTACGGCGGCTGTCGCTGGGGCGGACAATGGGGCGGTTATGCCATGGGCCGGCCCTGCCCGCCCGGCTTCCATCTCGGGCCCTACGGACGCCGCTGCTGGCCGAACTGAAACCCGACGAGAAAGGCCGGGACGGCGAACCGTCCCGGCAATTAACCCTCTGAACGGCGCCGGAGCTTTGCCCGAGCGGCCTCAAGTCCTCTATGAGCGCGAAGCGCGTCTGTCAGAAGGCCCCGACGTTCAAGGCGGCGACATGGCTGAATTCGCCAAGAGCCATGGCGAAGTTGAGCGTCTCGGCGGCCAATGCAATGGCGACGATGCCGAAAATTCCTGTCGCGATCACCGATTTCATGGCGTTCTCCTTTCCGCGTTAATCGGAACTTAAGGAGAAGCGCGCATTGGCGCTGTGCGCCGCCGCACGCGCTTCTTCGCCGTACCGCACAGAGAGAGAAATGTTTCGATGCCGGCGCGCAATGCGTCTGGACGCGCCCGTTTCGCATAAGCGCGCCGAAGGACAACGCCGCAGCTCATAAATTCCAATTTGACCGCGCCAAACGCGAGCGAGAAGCGACGGCTTGGCGCAGGCCGCAGCGAAGTTCCAGAGCCGCGCGAAATTTTGGATTTGATCGCGAGCGCAAGTCGACATGGAACATCTGCCCGAGCGAAGGGTTAATCGAACGTGCAGGCCCGGGCTCGCTTTCCAAGGCGTCCGCCGCGATTGCGGTCGCCGCCCGACACGGAGGAATCCATGAACTGGGACATGATTGAAGGCAACTGGAAGAAGTTCACCGGAAATGTGAAGGAGCAGTGGGGCAAGCTCACGGATGACGACATTGCGCGCATCAATGGCAACCGCGAGCAGCTCGAAGGCATGATCCAGGAGCGCTACGGCGTGGCGAAGGACAAGGCCAAAACTCAGGTCGACGACTGGATGTCACGGCACTAGCGCCAACACGTTGCAGCGCCACGCCGGCGGGACAATCTCGCCGGCGTTTCCTTTGGAATTTGTGATCGAGAGCGCTCATCCGAACGCCCGCGAAGCGAAACGAACTGGCTCCGCCTAAAGTTTGATCATCGCGCCTTCATAACAGGAAGGTTCATCCATGAAAAAAGTCATTCGCCCGTTCGTCATCGAATATCGCTCAAAGCGCGGCAGGTCGCGATTGGCGCAGGGCGGCGAGTCATTCCGATTTGCCGATCAATCGGCTGCACGCATCTTTTCGGGCAAAGAGGCGCACGACGGAATTGCCGCCTGGCCGTCTTGGCAGTCGCTCTTCAAGCAGGAGGAACGCGCGCCATGACAGGCGTTTCGCCGAAAATCGACTCGATACAAGACAAGAAGGCGCTGCTTCAACGTTCGCTGAGCGAAGCGCTTGGAAAGCGCTTCTCTCTCCTTTATCTCGACTTGATCATGAAGCCGGTTCCAGAGGATCTCAAAGGCCTGCTCGTGAAACTGGATTTCACCGACCGTCCGGGCAAGACGCGCTAAGCCGAGCCGCGCTTGCTCACTCCGCCACTTGGTTGAGCTTGGCCAGCAGCGCAAGCATGTCTTCGGGCAGCGGCTCGGACGCGACGTCGGAGAATTGCCGTCTCAGCTGCTCGCCAAGCCGCATCACGGCTCGCTCCAGGTCGAGACCCTCGCGCTTCGCTTGATGTCCCTTCATCGCCAGCTCTGTCCAGTTCGTGCGGTTTTCATGTGGCGACATGAACAGCCCTCCACATGGCTATTGAAGCGCCGATTCAAAAGTCGGTTCCGACAATGCTCCGAATTTTTTAAGAAATAGAAAAGCGTGGCGGCAAAAAGCTCTGTGGAGAACGCGCGCACTCCTCCCATAAGTTGCAGGTTCGATCGTCTGGCCGCTGCTCGCGCCGCAAGCATTCACGCGAACTGCCTGCATCGGGACAGCTCGCGATGCATTTCTCATTTTCCGCCGACGCGAAATTGCACCGGCACCTCGAATGTCAGCCCTTCGTCGGCGATCACGGGAGGGGGCGGCGGCACCGGATCGGCGCGCTTCATCATCGCAAGCGCGGCATCGTCAAAAGCCGAGTGTCCCGCCGAACGCTTGATGCTGTAGCTGACGACATGGCCGCGCCGGTCGAGCGTGAACGAGACGCTTGCTTCCGCCGAACGACGGCCGCCGCCGCTGGGATAGCGCTTATGGCGGTTGAGATGCGAGAGCAGAGCCTTCTGCCATGTCAGCTTGATGGCGTTCGCTCTGACGTCGGCGCCTTGCACTGGCGACACCGGCCTGTCGGAGACCTGCTCGACGTCCGACTTGGGCGGCGCCGTCGCTTCCGACGCCGCCGATTCAGCCGAAACCACCGGCTGCGCCTGAACCTTCTTTTCCTCTTGGACCGGCTTGTCCGGAGTGGTGTTGTGCGTGAGTTCAGCCTCTTCGGCTTCGGTTCGCGCGATCTGTTCTTCCTTCACCTCCTTCGCTTCGGAGGCGGCGGCGGATGGCGCCGCGGCGGCCGATTCGTCGGCGACTGGCCCCGGAGGCAGGTCGGCCGCCTCGGCGTCGCGAGGCGCCGCCGGCTCGAGAGATATTTCGATCGCCGGCGCGCCGGAAGCTTCCTCGTCATCGCCCTGCAAGGTTGCGAAGGCGGCGACGGCGCCCGCGACGTGCAGAAGCACGGCGAAAGCGACGGCGAGACTCCAAAGCCTGCCGTTCGACTGCGGATTTTGGAGAGCGGCGGCGGCGCTCATTGCGCGCCGGGCGCCTTGCCGCCGGCGTCAAGCGCGACGAGGGCCACGCGCAAGTAGCCGCCGGCGCGCAGACTCTCCAATATCGCCATCATCTCGCCGTAGGGCACGCTGGAGTCCGCGCGCAGAAAGATGCGTTTCGATTTGTCGTGAAGATGCGCGTCGAGCGCCGAAACAAGATCCTTTCGCTTGACTGGCGTCTCGCCGAGAGCGAGCGCAAGATCGCTCTGAATCGTCACATAGACCGGCTTGTCGGGCTTCTCGTGAGGCGCAGCGTTCGACGCCGGCAGATCGACCGGAAGATCGACCGTGGCGAGCGGCGCCGCAATCATGAAGATGATGAGCAACACCAGCATCACGTCGATGAACGGCGTGACGTTGATCTCGTGGGTTTCCTCGAGGTCGCTTTTGAGATGAACGGCCATGAGTTACTCCGCCGCGTGAATCTTGCTGGAGGCGGCGGCATGTCCGGCGCGATCGAGATCGCGCGACACGATGCGAAGCAATTCGCCGGAGAGATTGGAGACGAGTTCGAGATAGGCGGACGCCTGGCGCGCAAGATGATTATAGATCAGCACCGCGGGGATGGCGGCGAACAGACCGATCGCCGTCGCCAGAAGCGCTTCGGCGATGCCCGGCGCGACGACGGCGAGATTGGTCGTCTGCGCTTTGGAAATGCCGATGAAACTGTTCATGATGCCCCAGACCGTGCCGAACAGGCCGATGAACGGCGCCGTCGCGCCGACGGAGGCCAGCAGCCCAGTGCCGCGCTTGATGGCGAGCGCCTGGGCGCGCTCGATTTCGCCATAGCAGCCGGCGATACGCTCCTTGACGCCGGGCGCCGCGAGAATATCGGATGAGAGCTTCATTTCGCGCGTCGCTTCGGCGAGAAGCGTCTGGGTGAGACGATCGCCGCCGCCAAGCGCCAGTCTCGCCTCGGCGAGTCCACGTGCGTCGGACAAGCGGCTGATCGCGGTCAGCACACGGTCCCGCGCGCGCTTCAGTTCGATCGTTTTGGCGATGAGGATCGTCCATGTCGCCACGGAGGCCAGCAGCAGACCGATCATCACGATCTTTACGACGATGTCGGCGTTGACGAACATCGTCCAGACGGAAAGATCGTGAGGCTTGGTGGCTGCGATCGCAGCGTCGAGCGCCGCATGCGACGCCTGCGCGGCCGCCCTGCTTTGCGCAAGGAGAAGCGCGGTAAGTGAGATCGTGACAAATTGCAGAACGCTTTTCATGCTTCAGCCCATGTACGGATGAGATTGTGATAGACGCCGGAAAGTTTGACGCAGGCGGGATCGCCGGCGCCGAGCCGCATGGTCAGCGACTGAATGGCTTGGTCAAGATCGAAGAGCAAGGCGCGGGCCACATTGTCTCGGATCATGCTCTGCAGCCAAAAAAAAGAAGCGATGCGCTCGCCGCGCGTCACTCCTCGAACAAGATGAAGACTGGTTGAAGGATAAAGCACGAGATCGCCGGCGGGAAGCTTCACTTCCTGCTGCCCGACCCGATCCTCGATCACAAGCTCGCCGCCGTCATACTCTTCCGCTTCTGAAAGGAACAGCGTGCAGGAGAGATCGGTGCGGATGCGGATCGGCGTTCCGGGAATGCCGCGGATCGCATTGTCGACATGCAGTCCAAAGTTCTGGCCGACGCCATAGCGATTGAAGAGTGGCGGGAAAATCCTGTGGGGCAGCGCCGCCGAGACGAACATCGACGACTGCGCAAGCGCCTCGAGCACATGCTCGCCAAGCTCGCGCGCGACGTCGCCGTCCTGCGGCAGTTGAGAATTATTCTTCACTAGAGACGACTGCGAACCGGCGGTCGCGCGGCCGTCCACCCACGGCGCCTTGTCCATCGCCGAGCGGAAAAAGGCGACCTGCTGCTTGGAAAGAACTTCCGGAATGCAAACCAGCATCAGCGCTACGCTTCTCCCCAATAACGGATAAGGTTGTGGTAGACGGTCACCAGCCTGCGCAGATCCGGATCTTCTGTCCCGACGCGCGGCGCGAGATCCTGGATCGATTCATCCAGATCGCATATGAAGCTGCGCGCTTCATCGGCCCGGATCATGCTTTGCAGCCATATAAATGAGGCGAGACGTAGGCCGCGCGTCACCGGCGTCACCATGTGAAGACTGCCGGCCGAATAAAGGATGAGGTCGCCCGCCGGCGGCTTGAACGTCCTCGATCCATAAAGGTCTTCGACGATCAGCTCGCCGCCTTCATATTCATCCGGATCGGAGAGCAGCAACGTCGCCGCGAGATCGACTCGAATGCGCGCGCCAGTCATCGCGTCGCCGCGTATCGCATTGTCGACATGCGGGTCGAAATGGTCGCCGACGCCGTAGCGATCGAAGAGCGGCGGATAAATGTGCAGCGGGACCGCCGCTGAAACAAAGGCGGGACTGGCAAGCAGCGACGAGAGCAGCCGCTTGCCGAGCGCGCGCGAGATTTCAGAGTCGGGCGGGAGCTGCTGATTGCGCTTCAAATCACCGGCGTTCGCGCCGGCGGTGGAGGCGCCGTCCTCCCACTCAGCCTGCGCCATCGCTTGACGCAGAACATCGATCTCCTTTCTCTCGAGCGCGCCCTTGATGTGTGCAAGCATCGATGCGGCTCCTAGAACAATACGCGCGTTTCAAGATAGACGGCGCGGCCGGGCGACATCTGTACGAAGGGCGTCGCCGTCTGGTAGAAGGCGTCGTAGATGGTGCGGTCGAACAGGTTGTTGACCGAAAGCTTCATGGTGATGTTCTCGCCGATCTTGCTCTCCGCGAAAATGTCGAAGCGCCAGTAGGAAGGCAGCACCGTTGGAACATTCAGGAAGGGATTGGCGGCGGTCGGCGCCGGCCAGCCGTATGCATTGATGACGGGGGCGCCATTGGCGACGATATTGTTGCCGCCGTAGATTTTTGAACGATAAATCGCCTGACCGCCGATTTCGAGCATGTCCGGCGCAAGGCCGAACAATTCGCCAGCCTTATACTTCGTCAGCAGGCTGAAGGACTCATGTGCGATGTTGGCAAGTTGAAGGCCGATGTTGGTTCGCGCGTATGAGCTGGTCACGCGCGAGTCCATCAGCACGATGCCGCCGAGAACCATCCACTTGTCTGTGATATTGCCTGCCGCCTCGAGATCGACGCCCTCGACGTAATAGGACGCATTGCCGGTGGTGACGCCCGAATTCACCTCTCGGGCGCCGCTCACATCGGTCTTGAAGAAGGCGGCCGTGGCAAGCAGATGCCTGTCGAACAGCTCCCATTTGAGGCCAACCTCCGCCGCCTTGTTGAGTTGGGGCGGAAAGATCTGCGCCGCCGTGGTCAGGCCACCGTAATTCGCCGCGCCGCCGTCAAGCTCGGCGCCGACGGGGTTCGCCGAAGTGGCGTAGGCGGCGTAGGCGCTGACGTTCGGCAACGGCTTGAACACGACGCCGGCGTTCCAATTGAACAGACCTGAGTGGTTCGAGGCGAAAGTCGACAGCGTCTCCGTTCGGTTCGTGATGTTGTAATCGTCAAAGCGCGCGCCGCCGTTGACAAGCACGACGTCCTGATAATTCGCGGTCTCGATCAGATAGCCTGACTTTGTGTCGACGGCGATTCGCGTCGGATTGGTGTTCCGATAGGGCGTCGTCAGGAACGGACGATAGGTGCATGGCAGATAGAGATTGCAGGTAATGGAGTTGCCGACGGAAGGCGTGCCGTTCAACTCCGACACCAGTCCCTGGTAGTTGGTGCGCGTCACGCCTTCGCGGGCGAATTCGACGCCGGCGACCAGCGCATGCTTGACGGGCCCGGTTTCGATTTTGAGCGTCGCCTCGGTCTGGTTGTCGAGCGTGTTCACCACCTGATAGCGGCTTTGTGCGCCGATATTCACGGTGCCGGCGAAGAGGTTGGCGCTTTGCGTCAACGAGCCGATATAATCCAGGACCGAACGGCTCTGCCGAAACCGGTTGTCGAACACGAGGTTGTCGTTATAGCGATAATGGGCGGTGAAGGTGCCGAAATTCTGCAGCGCAACCTGGAAGTCGCGGTTGACGAACCCATACCAATTGTAGCGGGGAATGACGCCTTCCGGGAACGGCCGATTCCAGATTCGATTATACGGCACGCCAAAGTCCGGAAAGCCGTTCTGATAGACATGCGTATATTGGCCGGTGAGGGTCAAATCCGGGAGGGGCTTGAACACCACCGAGCCGGCGACGCCGTCGCGATAGTCGGTGATAAAGCTGCGTCCCGCCACATTCGAGTCATGATAGAGAGCATTGACGCGCACCGCGAGGATCGGGGTGATCGCCTTGTTCACATCGAGCGTTATCCGCCGCATGTGGTCGGAAAAGCCGCCGATGCCTGTGAGATCGACGAAATCGCGATCAGTCGCCTGTTTTGTGACGATATTGATCGCGCCGCCGGCGGTGCCGCGTCCGGCGAATGTCGACCCGGGACCGCGTAGAATCTCAACCTGCTCGGTGTAGAAATTCTCGCGAATGCTGACGCCCGGGTCGCGGATGCCGTCGACGAAAATGTCGTTGCGAACGTCGAAACCGCGAATGAAGAAGCGATCGCCGAAGGCGTTGCCGCCTTCGCCGGTGCCCAGGGTCACGCCCGCCGTGCTGCGGCCGATTTCGCGCAAGGTGAAGGCGTTCTTGTCGTCGAGCACTTCCTTGGTCAGCACCGTGATCGTGCGCGGCGTGTTGAGCACCGGTTCGGTGAATTTTGGCGAAGACAGCCGATCGACCTTATAGGGGGCGACCGGATCAGCGTAAGGATTGGCGTTCGGCGCCGTGGCGAGGATCGGAAGCCCCCCGCTTCCCGCCCCCTGCCCTCCCCCGGTCGATGCGCCCGGCGCGCCGCGACGTTGACCCGCAGCCTGCGAATTGACGGCCGGATGATGCGCTGGACGCGGTTGAGCGACGGCGATCGGCTTGGGTTGGGCCGGCATGGCCGCGCGCGGCTTTTCATGCGGCGCGTCGACTTTGACGGGCGGCAGCGTGGTCGACGCCGACTGCGCTAGAGCCGAGGCGCTGACGCTCGACGCGAGCGCCGCGGCGACGCCCAACGCCTTTACCGCAGTAAGATCCGCGCCGCGGCTATGCGAATGCGACCGAATCAGCATTCGTAGCGATATTGGAGATTTAACGTCGCTCATCGGGAACCGCCAGGGAGGTTTGTGCGTTGTCTCTCTTCGCTCTCGCGAAGTTTGACTGAAGCTAAATTTGGCATGGCGCCCGGTCAATCAAAGAAAGTCCTGAATGGAAGCATTTTAAACTGTATAGATTCATACGCATACAGTAATATTTTTGACAAATGTTGCCTTTCCGCCACAGCTAGTGTCCTGTCTCTTAAATATCGACTATTATTGGTTTGCAATTGATTTGCATGATGGAGGGCTGCGATGGCGCGGCCGATCAAGCGGCTTGAGACGGAACCAGCGGTAGCGGAAGAGTTGCGACG
>Ga0194120_10002049_pt1 | contig 35409 bp, 30 predicted proteins | sample TA2MahCa65mmetaG_FD_148642 | JGI IMG/M metagenome (GOLD analysis project Ga0194120, IMG submission 148642) | Freshwater microbial communities from Lake Tanganyika, Tanzania - TA2015019 Mahale Deep Cast 65m | ecosystem: Environmental > Aquatic > Freshwater > Lake | place: Tanzania: Lake... | reverse complement strand
CGCCCTGGCGCAGTACGGGCTCATGTGCAACCGGAAGATCACCGCGCTTGTCGCCCTGCCTTCCCCGCCGCCAGGCCCGTCCGTGCCGCCAGGCCCGTCCGTGCCGCCAGGCCCGTCCGTGCCGCCGGGCCCGTCTGTGCCGCCGGGCCCGTCTGTGCAGTTAGGCTCGCCAGCGCCGGTCGGTCCTTCGCAGCCGGCCGGGCCTTCGCCTCCCCGCGCGTCGGCAAGGGAAGGCGGCGCAAAAAGCCTGCATCCCGGCGCGTCGCTCGCCCCGGCAAGGGGAGCAGTAGCCGCCCCTCCGGTCGCGACGGCTACTGGCTGGCGCGCTGGCGCTCCGGTCGAGACGAAGGTGATCGCCATGCTCGGGACAAGGCGATCTTCCCTCGTGCCGGTCGAGGCCGGTTTGGGGTCCCTTGAATTGCACGCAGGCAGCAATTCGGATCGCCCTGCGCCGGCCGAGTCTGGCCCGTCGGGAAGCCGGTGGCGCATGGCCTCGATCAGGGCGTCGAGTTGCGCGCGGGTGCATGTCGCGAGCTGTTCGGCCCACCATGCGGCGTTTTCGGAGGTCACCCACGGCGCGACCCGGACGAGCTTGGACATGCCGACCGTACCCATCGCCAGGAGGCGCCAGAGCACCCAGAAATGGCCGATTCTCGCGTAGAGGTTGCGCACCTCCTGGACCTCGCGGTGGTCGATGCCGCCCTTTTTCGAGGCGTACTCGAAGATCGATTTGCAGCCCTCTCGGCGATAAGCCTCCTTGAGCGCGATCTCGGGCAGGAGCGCCAGGAAGGCCCACTTGGCCTGCAGGCTGCGCCAGCCGCAGTGCCGGCCCATGGCGAGCAGGCGCGTGGGGTCCCAGGTGGAGAAAGGTTCCTGAAAAGCGGGATCGCGGTACACGGGCCACCTCCTGAAACGTTTGTTCGATCATATGTCGCCGCACGGCCGAGGGCAAGGGCCTGAAATGGTTAAGCCTGTTGAGTTTTCGTGAGTCTTTCGGCCGGAGACGCCCCGCCGGCGGGCGTATTAACAAACGGCAGGCGTACGACTCGTTGACGCGGTAGGCGGGGGAGTAAGGGGTTCTTACCTAAACATACGTAGGTTGTCCGAATCGCGGCCCGGGCCCGCGTCAGGTACGAAGAGGGAATGCCCGGTCAACCGCCCGAGCCCGTCCTGCTGGCGCTGCAAGTCAACGGCGAGCGGCGGATCGTGGCCGCCGCCCAGCACCGCACCCTGCTCGAGGTGCTGCGCGAAGACTTGGCGCTCACCGGCACCAAGCACGGCTGCGACCTGGGCGAGTGCGGCGCGTGCACGGTACTCCTGGATGAAAAACCGGTCCTGGCCTGCCTGGTCCTGGCCATCGAGGCGCAGGGCCGCGACGTGCAGACCGTGGAGGGATTGGCCGCCGGCGGGCAGTTGCACCCGCTCCAGCAGGCGTTTGCCGAACTGGGGGCCGCGCAGTGCGGGTACTGCACCCCAGGGATGCTGATGTCCGCCCGGGCCTTGCTGGCCGAACGGCCGCTGGCGACGCGGGAGGTAATCCAGCAGGGGCTTTCCGGCAACCTGTGCCGCTGCACGGGCTACGAGAAGATCCTGGATGCCGTGGCCCTGGCCGGCCGCCGGATGGCATCGGCGCCGGCCGCTGCCCTCGACCAGGCTTCCATGCCCGACCGGGTGGGGCCGCTGTCTGTGGGCGACTCGGTGGGGCCGGCCTCCGTGCCGGCCTCGGAGGGAGCCCGCGATGGCCGGGCCTGAGCCCGATCTGGCCGTCGTCGGCAAGCCCCTGCCGAAGGTCGACGTCTGGGACAAGGTGACCGGGCAGGCCCGCTACGCCGGCGATCTGTCCCTGCCGCGGATGGCGTATGGCAAGCTCCGGCGCGCCGATCGCCCGCACGCCCGCATCCGGCGCATCGACACCGCGGCCGCCCGCGCCCTGCCGGGCGTCTACGCGGTGATCACGGCGGCCGACCTGCCGGCGGTCAAGTACGGCATCCTGCCGGTCAGCCAGGACGAGGAGGCGCTCAAGCGGGATCACGTGCGGATGGTCGGCGATCCGATCGCCGCGGTGGCGGCCGTCGACGAGGCCACCGCCGAGGCGGCCTGCGATCTCATCGCGGTCGAGTACGAGGCGCTCCCGGCGGTCCTCTCGATCCAGGAAGCCCTGGCTGAGGGCGGCGTGCGCCTCCACGAGTACGGCGAGGGCCCGGGCAACGTCCACAAGGCGGTGGCGCTTTCGTTCGGCGACGTGGACGCGGCGTTCGCGGGGGCCGCTCACGTCCGCGAGGACGTCTTCTTCTACGCCGGCAACGCCCACATGCCCCTCGAGACGCACGCTTGCCTTGCGCAATGCGCTCCCGACGGCAAGCTGACGCTCTGGTCCTCGACCCAGACGCCCCACTACGTCCACCGGGCGCTGGCGATGGCCCTGGAGATGCCCGCCGCTCACGTCCGGGTGATCGCGCCGCCGATCGGCGGGGGATTCGGCGGCAAGACCGACCCGTTCGCGCACGAAATCGTCGCCTGTCGCCTGGCGCAACTCACCGGCCGGCCGGTCAAGATCGAGTTGACGCGCGAGGAGGTGTTCTACTGCCACCGCGGCCGCCACCCGGCCCTCATGTGGGTCAGGACCGGGGTCACGCGGGAGGGCGACCTGCTCGGGATGCACTTCAAGGTGTTCCTGGACGGCGGGTCTTACGGCTCGTACGGCGTGGCGTCGCTGTTCTACACGGGCGCGCTGCAGACCGTCACCTACCGGTTGCCGGCCTATCGCTTCGAGGGCGTGCGGGTGTTCACAAACAAGCCGCCGTGCGGGCCCAAGCGGGGCCACGGCACGCCCCAGCCCCGGTTCGCGCTCGAGTGCCACCTCGACAAGATCGCCTGCGATCTCGGACTCGATCCGGCCGCCATGCGCCGGCGCATCCTGGCCGAACCGTACCGCAAGACCGCCAACCACCTCACCGTGACGACCATGGGCCTGGGCGAGTGCCTCGACCGGGTGGTGGCGGCCTCGGGCTGGAAGGAAAGGCGCGGCAATCTCCCGCCCGGGCGCGGCCTCGGGATCGCCTGCTCGTCCTACCTCACGGGCGCGGGGCTGCCGATCTACTGGAACGACATGCCGCACTCGGGGGCGATCGTGAAGATCGACCGCGGCGGCGGCGTGGCCATCCTGTGCGGCGCAACGGACATCGGCCAGGGCTCCAGCTCGGTGCTGGCGTACCTGGTGGCGGAGCGCCTGGGTATCGCCCCGCTGGACATCAACGTCTACACCGCCGACACCGACCTGACGCCGGTCGATCTGGGATCGTACTCCTCGCGTGTGACCCTCATGGCCGGCAACGCGGTGCTCGCGGCCGCCGACCGCCTGCGCGGCCTGCTCGCCGCGGCGGCGGCGACCAAGCTGGGTGTGGCGCCCGACAGGCTGGTGTTCCGCGACCGCCGGGTGCATGTCGCGGGCGATCCCGCGCAGGGAATGGACTTCGCCAGGGCCGCAATGCTCGCCGAGGGGCTCTACGGCACGCTGGCCGCCCCCGGGTCGTACACGCCCCCGCGCCGCGGCGGCAAGTTCAAGGGGGCCGGCGTGGGGCCGTCCCCGTGTTACTCGTACTCGGCCTGCGTCGCCGAGGTGAGCGTGGACGAGGAGACCGGCCAGGTCCGCGTCGAGGACATCTGGCTCGCCCACGACGTGGGCAAGGCTCTAAACCCCAACCTGGCCGTCGGGCAGGTCGAGGGTTCGGTCTACATGGGGCTAGGCGAGGCGCTGATGGAAGAGTTCGGCTTCCGCGAGTGCCGGCTGCGGGCGCCGTCGCTGCTCGAGTACAAGAGCCCCACGGCGCTCGACATGCCGCGCATTCACACCATCCTCGTCGAGACGGGCGATCCCGAGGGCCCGTACGGTGCCAAGGAAGTGGGGCAGGGGCCCCTGCTGCCCGTGATGCCCGCCATCGCCAACGCCGTCTTTGCCGCCGTGGGCGTGCGCATCGACGAGACGCCCATCACCGCCGACAAGGTATTGCGCGGCCTGGCGCTGCGGCTGCAAGGGAGGCCGGCGCGGGTCGGGCCGGCCGGGATCCCGGAATTCGCGTTCCCCGAGGCGCTGGAAGTGCCGTCGGGCTTCGGGGAGCCCGCCGAAGCTCCGGACCGGCCCGCCTGGGCGAGTAGCGGGCCGGCTGCCGGAGGCCGGGCGGATTCCCCGGCCGGCGATGGCCAGGCGTCTTCCCCGGCCGGCGACGGCGCGGGCGATCCGGGCGGTGCGCGCTCCATGGCGGTCGCCCCGGAGGGCGGCAAGCCATGATGCGGCTGCCTCCGTTCCGCTACCTCTCCGCGGGCAGCCTGGACGAGGCGGTGGCCCTGCTGGCCGAGAACGCCCCGTACGCGGTGCCCGTGGCCGGCGGGACCGACCTGCTGCCCAACATGAAGCGGCGCCAGGCCGAGCCAGGGGTCCTGGTGGCGCTTCGCGGCGTGCCCGAGTTGATCGGCGTGCGGGGCGAGGCCGAGGCGGGCCTGTGCATCGGCGCCATGACGCCCCTGGCGGAGATTGCGGCGCACCCGGCGCTGCGGGCGGCGTTTCCCGCACTGGCCGAGGCCGCCGACCTGGTGGCCACGCCGCAGGTGCGGCGGATGGCCACGCTCGCCGGCAACCTCTGCGCCGACACGCGTTGCACCTTCTTCGACCAGACGCTGCAGTGGCGCCGGTCGGCGGGGTTCTGCCTCAAGAAGGACGGGACGGTTTGCCACGTCGCCGAGGGCGGCAAGCGCTGCTGGGCGGTGTCGTCATCCGACATTGCGCCGGTGCTGTGCAGCCTGGGGGCGACCATCCGCGTGGTGGGTCCCGGCGGGGAGCGCATCCTGCCGGTTTCGGACCTGTACCGCGACGACGGCGCGCGCCCCCTGGCGACCGCGTCGGCCGAGATCCTCGCCGAGGTGCGATTGCCGCCCGGCGCCGGCTGGCGGAGCGCGTACCTCAAGCTCCGGCGCCGCGAGGCCTTCGACTTCCCCGTGCTCGGCGTCGCCGCGGCCGTGCGCCTGGAGGGCGAGATCGTGCGCGAGGCCGGCATCGCGGTGGGCGGCGTCGCCTCGCGTCCGCTGGTGCTTCCGGAGGCCCAGGAGGCGCTGATCGGCCGGGCCCTCACCGAGGAGACCATCGTGGCGGCCGCTGAGGCCGCCGCCCGCCAGCCAAGGCCGCTGGAAAACACCGACTACCCGGCCCTGTACCGCAAGAAGCTGACCCGGGTGTACATCAGGCGGGCCTTGCGGCGCATCGCCGGCCTGGAGTAGGGCCGGCCGCCTTCCGGATCTGGGTATACATGGCCTTATGGCCGCTAGCGCGATCCCTTATGGCGCAGGGGCGCCGATCAAGGTGCAACTCCCCGGTGGGCTGGTAACCGGTACCATCCGGGAAATCAACGGCAAGGTCGCGACGGTCGAGTTGCCGGTGCCGCTGGAACTTGCCACGGCCGCGCACATCATCTGGCCGGACGGGAGCCGGACGACCCTTGGGCCGGGCACGGCCATTGTCCAGTCCAGGCTGACGGTGAGCCTCCCCGCGGGCCAGGGGGCGCCCTCGACCGCGCCGCGGGCCGAACTCCGCCGGCATCCGCGCTACAACGTCACGCTGCCGATCCGCATCACCGACCTGGCCGACCCGAAGTTCCTGGTCGGCGGCCGGACGCTGAACATCTCGGTCGGGGGCGCCCTGCTGCTGTGCAACGCCGAACTCGCCACCCGTCACCGGTACCTCGTGTCCATCGAGGTGGGCGCGGAGGAAGTGCGGATCCAGGGCGACGTGCTGCGCCAGGTGGGCCACCAGACCTTCGGCATCCAGTGGCGGGACGAGGCGCCGGGCCGCCATCTGGTGGACGTGTACTTCAAGCTGATCGAGCGCGCGACCGGCGAGTTGCCCGCGCCCGACTCCCGGGCCAGGGACAAGGCGGCGAGCCGCGATCGGGAGCCCGGGCCGCGAGCTTGAGGGGGGCGCCCCTACGCCTGCCCCACCGGCACCTTCTCGCCGAAGCCCGGCAGCATCCGGCCAAGCGGCTTGTCCTCCCGCAGGCCCAGCGCGTACTCGGCCTGCATCACGGTGTGGATCTGCCGGGTGCCCTCGTAGATGACCGGGGCCTTGGCGTTGCGCAGGTAGCGCGCCACCGGGTACTCGTCCGAGAAGCCGTACGCGCCGAAGACTTCGACGGCGTCGCTGGCGGCCTCGAGGGCGGCGACGGTGCCGTACCACTTGGCGAGGCTGGTCTCGCGCGTGTTGCGCAGGCCCTTGTTCTTGAGCCAGCCGGCCTTGAAGTACAGCAGCCGCGTGGTCTCGTAGCCGGACACCATCTTGGCGATCATCTGCTGCACGAGCTGGAACTCGCCGATGGACTTGCCGAAGGCCTTGCGCTCCTTGGCGTACTTGACCGAGGCGTCGAGGCAGGCCCGGATGCAGCCCGCCGAGCCGGCCGCCACGCTGTAGCGCCCGTTGTCGAGGCAGCTCATGGCGATCTTGAAGCCCTCGCCCTCCTCGCCCAGCAGGTTGCCTTTCGGGACCCGCACCCCGTCGAGGTTGATGCCGCCGCAATCCCCGGCCCAGATGCCGGACTTGTCCTTGATGGGGAAGGTCTGGAACCCGGGGCCGGCCTCGTCGCGGTTGACGATGAATGCGCTGATGCCGCGGTGCTTCCTTGACGCGTCGGTGTAGGCGAAGATCAGGAAGGTGTCGCCCTGCGAGGCGCACGAAATCCAGAGCTTGTTGCCCGTGATGACGTAGTCCGAGCCGTCGCGGCGCGCGTGCGTGCGCATGCCGGCCACGTCGGTGCCGGCGTCGGGTTCGGTGAGGCCGAACGCGCCGAGCTTCTCGCCGCTCGCGAGCGGCACCAGGAAGCGCTGCCGCTGCTCCTCGGTGCCCCACTGGTAGATGCCGCACGCGCACAGGCCGGTGTGCACGGACAAGACGGTGCGGAAGCTGGTGTCGACGTAGTCCAGCTCCTCGCAGGCCAGGCCGTAGGTGATGTAGTCCATCCCGGCCCCGCCGTACTCCTCGGGGAAGCACAGGCCGGTGATGCCGAGTTCGGCGTACTTCTTGAAGGTATCGGGATCCCAGCGATGCTCGCGGTCGAGTTCCTCGATGATGGGCGCGAGTTCGCGGGCGGCGAACTGCCGGACGGTGTCGACCACCAGTTTCTGTTCGTCGGTGAGTTCGAAGTCGATCATTTTGTCCTCAATTCATGTTCGGGATGGCGACGGCGCGGATGCCCTCTCCGCTGCGCAACAGGTCGAACGCGTCGCCGATGTCGACCAGGTCGAACTTGTGGGTGACCAGGGGCGCCACCTTGATCTTACCGATGCGGGCCATCTCGATGATCTTCGGGTAGTCCACCGGCCGGCAGCCCAGGCTCCCGACGATCTCCATCTCCCGGTACATGATGTTGGCCGCCGGGAAGACCACCTCCTTGTCCGAGTAGCCGATGACGCACAGGCGCCCGCCGGGCCGCAGCGCGCCGAAGGCCTGGGCCATCACCTGCGGGTTGCCGATCGCCTCGATGGCGATGTCGGCCCCGCCGCCCGTGAGCTTGCGGATCTCCTTGCGCACGTCGGAATCGGCCGCGCAGAACGTGTAGCTGGCGCCGAACTGTTTCGCCCATTCGAGCTTCCGCGGCAGCATGTCCACGGCGATGACCGTGGCGCCCACGGCCGCCGCGACCTGCACGACGTTGAGGCCCACGCCGCCGCAGCCGAAGACGGCCACGGTGTCGCCCGGTTGAACGCGGGCCCGGTTCTTCACCGCATGGAAGGGCGTCGAGACGGCGTCGGCGATGATCGCGCCCTCGACCAGGGGAATCTCCTCGGGCAGGTGGAAGGCGTCCTTGGCGGCGACCTTGATGTACTCGGCATACGCGCCGTCCACGTTGTTGCCTAGCATCACCATCGACTGGCAGATGTTCTCGCGGCCGATGCGGCAGTAGTAGCACTTGCCGCACGAGAAGACCGCCGGGAGCAGTACGCGATCGCCTTCCTTGAACTCACCCACGCCGTCGCCGACCTGCGCCACCACGCCGGACGCTTCGTGGCCCAGGATCAGCGGCGGCGCCTTGAAGGTCGGCACGCCGTGATCCAGGTAGTGGAGGTCGGTGTGGCAGACCCCGCAGGCGGCGACCCTCACCAGGATCTCCCCGGGGCCGACGGCAGGTACCTGGACGTCCTCGATCGAGAGGGGCTTGTGCGCTCCGTGGAAGACAGCGGCTTTCATGGGGGTCCTTCTGCTTTCAGCTAGAACAGGTCGTCGTCGAGATCGTTGCCGGGCGGGAGCTTGCCGTGCTCCTTGAGATGCGCCTGCAGCAACTCGTTGGCGCGTTGCGAGTACATCTGCGCCTCGTGGAAATCGAAGTGCGTGGCGACCCCGGACGCGGCATGCGCGCCCAGGGCCTCGCGCAGGTTGTCCACGCCTTCGATGAGGTGGACCCGGCCGGCCGCGTCGAACAACCGGAACGCGCCGGGCGCCGCGGGGACGGTCGCCACCGCATCGGCCGCGAGGGCGAGATGCCGGCGGGGCGGGAGCGGCATCGGCGGAAACGCGAGCTTCTCCCGAGAAAGGTCCCGCCAGCGCCGGCCCCTGGGGCCTTGCTCGAGCATGGACCCGGCCGGGCAGACCTCGATGCAGGCCCCGCAGAACTTGCAGCCGGCTTCCTTGAAGCTCGCGCCAGCCGATGGGCCCACGAAGATTCCCTCGACAAGTTCGAGCCAGGTCAGGGCGCCATGGCCCTTGACCGACACGCAGGCGTCCACGCACCGCATGCACGCGATGCAGCGGTCGAGGTACAGGTGCAGCGCCGTGTCGCGCTGAAACGCCGGGAGGCCTCGCGGCCGGAAGCGGGGCGTGCTGCTCGGGATTCCCACGCACTCGGCCACCTGCTGGACCTCGCATTCGCCGAAGCGCTCGCAGCAGCGTTCGGCCATGTCCACGCCCATCGAGCAGCTGACGCGATCGCAGCCCTCGCGCTCCGGGCAGGTGAGGCACTCGTGGGGATGGTTGGCCAGCAGCGCGGAGAGCGCCTTGCGGCGCAAGGTTTCCAGCCGCTCGCCGGTGGTCGTCACCGCCATTCCCGGCGCGGCCGCGATGTCGCAGGACAGCGCCACCTCGCCGTCGACTTCCACGAGGCACATTCCGCAGTGGCCGGTCGTGGGCAACGCCGGGTGGGCGCACAGGGCCGGCACGTACGCCCCGGCGGCCCAGCAGGCCTGGAGGACCGTCGTTCCGGGAGCGATGTCGATCGGGGTGTCGTCGACAAGGAGAGTTTTCATGGGTGCCCGGCCTGGTCAGATCGATGGGGCGCCTGGGCGCGGGGCTCGGCGGCCGCTGCCTCTCGGCCGTGACCGCCTCTTTTGGCCGCCGAGTGCATCACCAGCTATGCGCCACGGCGCCGGCCGCGCACGCGGTCACGCAGGGCAGGGGCGGCACGTCGTGCGTGGGCTTGCAGTCCATGCACTCGTAGTTGACCCGCTTGCGCAGGCTGTCCTTGATGGCCGCGACCCGGTCGTCGTAGTCGTCTTCGACAATCTCGAAGAGACCCTTGGGGCATGCGGCCACGCAGGCCCGATCCTGGCAAGGAACGCAGCGGTCGGTGTCGATGGTGATGAAGTACTCGCCCGAGCCGTCGCGATAGCCGTAGTTGGCAATCATCAGCCTTTCCCCTTCTCGAGCAGGGTGTGCGCGAACAGGGCCGCGCCCAGCGCGCCGGCTATCTGCGAGTCGAATTCGCTCTTGATGGCCTCGATGCCGAGCAATTGCTCGATGCGCCGCACCACGCCGACGTTCTTGGCGATGCCGCCGGTGATGAAGAAGTCCTTCTCGACGCCGATGCGCTTGAGCAGCGACACGACGCGCTCGGCCATCGCGAGACAGTAGGCCGCCAGGACCTTCTCGACCGACCAGCCGGCCTTGAGGAGCCCGATCGCCTCGGACTTGGCGAAGACGACGCACACGCTCGACACCGGCGGCGGCTCCACGTCCACCTGCAGCGACCGCGGCCCGATGTCCGAGATGGGGATGCCGAGCAGGTCGGCCATCACTTCCATGCCGCGGCCGGTGCCGGCCGCGCACTTGTCGTTCATCAGGAAGTTGGTCACCTTGCCGCGATCGTCGCAGTGGATGGCCTTGCAGTCCTGGCCGCCCATGTCCAGGATGGTGCGGACGGTGTTGCCGCCCATGTAATTGGCGCCCCGCGCATGGCACGCGATCTCGGTGACGGCCTTCTTCGCGAAGGGCACGTTGACCCGGCCGTAGCCGGTGCCGACGCAGAAGTGGACGTCCGCGAGGGTCATGCCGGTGCCGTCCAGGGCCCGGGCGAGCGCCTTCTCGGAGCTCTCGGGGCTGTTGGACCCGGTGCGGACCGACGCGAAGGCGTACGGTTTGCCGTCCACGGCGACCACGGCCTGCGAGCTGACCGACCCCACGTCGATGCCTACGGTGACGCGATCCGAGCCGCGCCAGTCGCGGGTATCGTCCACCCATTTTTGCTCTGGCCAGCGCCAGTGCTGGATGACTTCGCCGGCGGCGAAAGCGGCAACCGCCGCCTCGTCCTGGCCCGCCGGCACCAGATCGACCGGCTTCACCGCCGTCCACTGCGTGGTCAGGCTTTCCCTGAGCAACGTCATGCCGCGCTACCTCCGTTGCGAGAGGCCGCAACCGGCCCGATTGACTCCAGCGCGATCAACGCCGCGCCCAGGGCGCCCACGAATTCGGGATCGGGCGGAATTTCCAGGGCGTCGAGCCCCATCTCCCGCTTGAGAGAGTCGGCGAAACCGGGGTTGTGCGCGACGCCGCCGATCAGCGCCACCGGCGGTTCGAACCCGCAGCGGCGCACGGTGGCGGCGATGCGGCTCGCGATGGCGTCGTGCACCGCCCGGGCGATGTCGGCCTTGGGCGTGTTGGCGTGGATGAGGGAGACGACCTCGGACTCGGCGAAGACCGTGCATTGCGCGTTCATCGGCACCGCCTGCGTGGAATCCAGCGAGATGCGCGCGAAGTCCCGCACGTCCACCTCCAGGGCCCGCGCCATGGATTCCGTGAACGATCCCGAACCCGCGGCGCACTTCTCGTTGCCGGCGAAGTCGACCACCTGGCCTTCGGGGCCCACGCGGATGCCGCGCCCTTCCTCGGCGCCGACGTCCACCAGGGTTCGCACGTGCGGCATGAGCAGGTTGGCGCCGCGCGCGTCGGCCATGGCCTCGGTCACGCGGTCGGTCGCGTGTGGCGCGACGTTGCGGCCGAAGCCGGTGGCCACCACGGCTCCCAGGTCGGTGAGCGCGAGGCCCGCCAGGCGCAACGTGTCGTGCAGCGCCTGCTCGGCGGCGTCGGCCGCCTCGATGCCGCATTGCAGCTTGGTCTTGGCCTTCACGCCGTCGTCGCCCAGTAGCACCACCTTGATGAACTTGGCGCCGACGTCGATGCCCGCGACGTGCTTCATCTCGCCACCTCCAGGCGCCGGTGCCCCAGCGTCTCCATGAACGTGTCCACCCGGCTCAACGTCTTGTTGAGGTCGAACTCGCGCTCGTCGGCCATGTTGCCTTCGTACGTCATGACCGGCACGCCGGCCTGCTGCAGCGCGTAACGATTCTCCATGATGCCCAGCGACAGGCCCTCGCAGCCCCGATTGAGGTGCAGGATGGCGCCGTCGCACTTCCACTCGCGGATGATGCGGAGCATCATCTCGCTTTTGAACGACGGGTCGTAGAAGTGCTGCCACTCGGGTTTGGAGAGGTTCCAGTCGGCCATCACGCGGAGGGCGTCCTCGCGGGTGCGGATCTCGATCCCCAGTTGCCGCGGCGTGGGCCGCGGGCCCCAGGAGCCGTCCGGCTGTTCCGCGAAGATCCCCTCGAGTCCGAAGGTATACAGCGAGCCGATCGACACGGCGCCGTACTCCTCGAGATAGCGGTAGATCTTGAGGAAGCCCCAGGGCGGCTGCGTGTCCGAGATGAGCCGGCAGCGTTCGTCGGCGACCGCCGCGATGCCCCTGGCGACGCGATCCTTGACCTCGTCCCGCAGCTCCTCGTAGAAGTCGGCGACCGCCCTGGACGACTTGTGAAGCGTGCCCAGGACGTACAGCGAGTACATCGATTTTTCGTCCAGGGGCGCCGGTACCGCCTTGTTGAGCGTGCAGATCTCGGCCCACAGCGAGGTGCTGCGGCATTCGTTGTGGACCGCGGCGATCAGCTTCTCGTCGTCGAACGTCCTGCCGGTCGTCTTCTCGAGCCAGGGGATGGCCTCGGCAAGCTGATTCACCACGAAGTTCAGCCGCGACTCGGTCATCTGCGAGTAGGGCCCCACGCCCACGTCGATGCAGAAGTACGGGACCTTCTCGAACTCGGAAACCACCTGGTACCACTTGCTGTGGCTGCAGCAGATCTGGTTCTGGAAGCAGAAGTCGGCCCTGGGGAACTTGCCGCCGAAGACCCAGCGATCCAGGTACATCGAGCCCCAGTAGCTGCGCATGTAGGCGCACAGGTCCCGCGCCCAGCCTTTCTCGTCGGCCGCATTCTGGCACTGCTGGTTGAACTCGGAATTGAACGCCACCGACGCCCCGTACGGCTCGCCCGTGAGCGGGTAGACGTCGTCGCCGAGGCCCGCGACCAGGGCGTCGAACGCCCAGGCCGACCCGCTCCAGCGCAGCCCGCCGCGCTCATGAGCCGACGCGTAGTCCTCGTATAGCTTGTTCCGCAGCTCCTTGGCCTTGTTCCAGCATTTCAGCGGCTCGGTCGCGTAGCGGGCCATCAGAACAGATCCTCCTCGCCGAGCGTTTCCAGGAAGGCCTCGACGCGCACCTGGAGCGGCCCCATGGGGTTGGTGGAATCGAACTCAAGCAGCAGCGTGGGAATGCCGTTGTCGGTCAGGTGCTTGCGCAGCGCCGGGTTGTCGGCCTCGTGGGGGTCGCAGAACTTCTCCTGCATGATGATCGCCCCCTTGACGTCCCAGTCGCGGGCCAGTTGCAGCACGTGCCCCAGGCGCTTGCGCTCGGGGTAGTCCTTGGTGGGGCAGGGCGGCCGGTCCAGGTACCGGTTGGCGATGCGCACGACCAGATCGTCGAACGGGACCGTCGGCTCAGGCGTGCCCGGAACCGCCTGCCCCGGCTCGCCTAGTGGGGCCGGCGTCCCTGCCGGCCCGGCCGGCTGCGACTCGTTCCAGAAGTACCGGCTGCCGGCGCATTGCTCGTCGATCACGACGGTGGCGTCGAGGGCCTCCACCATCCGGAAGAACTCGACGTCGTCGTTCTCGCTGCCCACGGCCATCAGGCGCACGCCCTGGCGGCGGCGCGGGCCCTGCAGGCTCTCGAGTTCGGCCAGGACCGCGTCGAGGGCTCTGTTGTGGTCCTCCTTGTGGATGAACTGGCTGGTGACGGCCATGTACACGGCATCGGTGCCGGTGATCGCCGGATCTTCCTGTTTGCGCCACTCGTAAACCTGGCGCAGCTTCCGCCGGTTGGAGTCCATCGTCTCGAGCGCCGCGGCCAGGCCTTCGGCGGTGATCTGCCTGCCCGCCTGCTCCTCGACGTACGCCTGGAACTGCCGCACCTCGGCGGCGAATGCCTCGCGGGCGTGCGGCGACTGCACGGCATTCGGCATCGGCAGGTAGTAGCTCCACGCGACCGGCAGGTGCTGCTTCCAGCTCGTGAAGGCCTGGCGGAAGTGTAGGCAGGAATGGGACAGGACGATGGCGTCCACGTAGTTGTAGCGCCCCTTGAGGCCCTGCGCGAGGCCATCGCGGCAGAACGGGCAGAACATGCCGAAGATGTGCGGTTCGGTGATGGCCTGCGGCTCGTGGCTCCCCAGGATCCGCGCCGGGAGCATCCCGGCGGCGAGCAGGAACTCCTCGGGCACGTAGGTGCAGAACGTGCCCACGACCTGCCCGCCCGTGCGCTCCTTCCACTCCCGGGCGTATTCGTGCTTGTTCTCGAACCAGCGCTGGAACGTGCGGACGCTCTCGAGCCTGCTGGTGGCGGTAACGGTGCTCATTTACAGGTATTGACCCCCATCGACCTTGATGACCTCGCCGGTGATGTGCCGCGCCGCGCGGCTGCAGAGGAACCTGACCACGCCGGCCACGTCCTCCGGTTGGCCCAGGCGACCCAGGACGGCCTCCTGGCGGGCTTTCTCGCGGATCTCCTCGGGAAGCGCCCGGCACATCCGCGTATCGATCAGCCCGGGGGAGATCGCGTTGACGTTGATGTTGCACGGCCCGAGTTCGCGGGCCACGCTCTTGGTCAGGCCGATCACGCCGGCCTTGCTGGCGCTGTAGTTGCTCTGGCCGAACTTGCCGCGCATGCCGTTGATGGACGCGATGTTGACGATGCGGCCGGCGTTGCGCGTGCGCATGCCGCTGGCCACCGCCCGGATGTAGTTGAAGCAGCCCTTGAGATTGACGTCGAGAACGGCGTCCCACGCCTCTTCGGCCAGCTTCCACACGACGCCGTCCTGCGTGATGCCGGCGTTGTTGACCAGGATCGACGGCGGGCCGACCGACGTATCGAGGTCGGCCACCACTTCCCGCGCCCGGTCGCAATCCGCGACGTCGGCCTCGTAGGCGGTAACCGTGGCGCCGATCGCCTGCGCTTCCCGCACCACCTCGGCGGCCCCGTCGTCGCGCCACCAGGTGAACGCGACACGCGCCCCCGCGCTCGCCAGATCGAGCACGATCGCCCGCCCGATGCCCTGCGAACCGCCCGTGACGAGCGCCACGGGCGAACCGGAACCCCCGAGCGGATCGAGGTCGAGGCTCATTATTACAGCCTCCTCGGGGGGGTGCCGCCCCCCCGACCCCCCCCGCAATGCCGTCCGTGACGGTTCGCCGGGCATCCCTGCCCGGCGTGGGGCTCGTGGACAGTTGTCGCGGTAGACCTTGACCCACTCATCTGCCGCCTCGGGGGGGCCGGCGCGAAACTCACTCGGCGCCCTCCAGGGCCGCCCCGCACCGGCCGCAATGCGGGAAGTCGGCGGGCAGGCCGCGGGCCTGGCAGGTGCCACACGTGCGGGTGGGCGGGCCGTAGAGGTACTCGCTGCTGCCGCCGTCGCGGGCGCGCTCGCGCAGGCCCACGTAGTCCGGGTCGCGCTTGTCGACGAATGCGCCCATGCCCTCGTGCAACTCGGGGGACACGAAATGCAGGGACAGCCAATCGCGTGCGTGGCCGACCGTCATGTGCCAGGAGAAGTCCTTCCAGAAGTTGACCTGCGCCTTGGTGTAACGCAGGCACTCCGGGAACTTGTCGATCAGCTTGCGGGCCATCGCCGCGACGGCGGCATCCAGCCTCGAAAGGTCGAGCGCGTACCCGTCCTCGCCCTTCTGCGCCTTGCGTATCTCCTCGGGCGACGCGCCGGTCACGAACTGGCCGTCCTTGGTGACGGACGGGACGATTTCGTTGACGAGCCCCCAGTCCAGGGCGGTGGCGGCATCCACGGATTCGCACAGGTAGAGCATCTGGCGGGCCCGGCGATCGCCGACGACGATCGGCAGCCACTGGGTGGCGCCGCCGCAGGCCACGCTGCCCACCCGGGTGCCCACCTGGCGGAAAGCCGCGTGCTCGGCGGCGATGGCCAGATCGCAGGCGAGATTCATCTCGTTGCCGCCGCCCACGGCCATGCCGTTGACGCGGGCGATGGTGGGCTTGCCCGTGTTGCGGATCGTGTCCAGGCATTGGGCGAACACGCCCATCCACTTCCAGTAGTCGCGCGGCCGCTTGGTGTAGGTGGCGTCGTAGTCCTTGACGTCGCCGCCCGTGCAGAACGCCTTGGTACCCTCGCCGGTCAGGACGATAACGGCCACGCCATCGTCCCAGGCCGCGTCCTGGAAGGCCACGATCATCTCCTGGAGCGCCTGGGTGCTGTAGGCGTTGAAGTTTGCGGGGCGGTTGATCGTGATCTTCGCGACCCAGTCGCGCTTTTCGTAGGTGATGTCCTGGAACCCGAAGGCCTCGGGCGCCCTGGGCGCGAACGGGCCGGCCGGCCGGGCGGGGCTTGCTGCGATCATCGACTTCCTCCTGTCACCTAGGCGCCCTTCCACTCGGGCTTGCGCTTCTCGAGGAAGGCGGCAAGCCCCTCGGCGGCGTCGTGGGTCTTCATCAGGCGATCCAGATAGATGCGCTCGGCGCGTTCGAGGGCCTGGGCGTCGGTGAGGGCGGGCGGCACGTCCATGGCCTCCCGGGCGAGGCGCAGGACGATGGCGCTGCGGGCCAGGATGCGCTCGCACCACTCGTGAGCCGCCTGATCCAGGGTGCCCGCCGGCGCGACGGCGTTGACCAGGCCGGCCTCGCGAGCCTCCTGGGCGCCCAGGGTGGTGCCTAGCATGATCATCTCGAACGCGCGCCGCTGGCCGACCAGCCTCGGGAGCAACACCGCCGCGACGGGCGGGAAGCAGCCGACGTCTATCTCGGGCTGCGCGAACCTGGCTCCCACCTCCGCGACGATGAAATCGCAGGCGATCGCCAGCTCGCAGCCGCCGCCGAGCGCCACCCCCTTCACCAGGGCGATCGTGGGGAAGGGCATGTCGCGGATCTTCAGGATGACGCGGTGGAAGACCTCGAGCATGGCCGCCACCCGGTCAGGGGTGTGGTCCTTGATGTCGACGCCGGCCGAGAAGGCCTTCTGCCCGGCTCCGGCGATGGTCAGGACCCTGACCGTGCCGTCGAGCGAATCGAGCAGGTCGTCGATCTCGCCGAGAGTGGCCATGTCCAGGACGTTGAGAGGGGGCCGGTCGATCGTCAGGCGCGCCACCCCGCCGGCGACTTCGAGGCGCGCGAACTGGTGGACGACGGTGTCCTGCAAGGCGATCCTCCGGTCGGGGCGCGGGTGCGCCCCGCATCACTAAGCCCAAGCTAAGTAATGATAATCTCCCGGGCCGGTAGGCCGCCGTTCGTGAAAACTACGTAGGGTGTGGCGGCCGGCGCTCAGTAGACCTCGATCTCTCCGCGGTGCTCCGAGAGCGTCGAGGCCCTGGTCGTGCTCTCGGCCTTCCAGTACGCATTGCGGATCTGCACCTGGACACCGGGGTGAATCACCCCGCCGGGAGTGAGGACCTTGGGTACGGGCAGGCTCTGGATCGAGCCCTTGAGCCGCAAGGTGGCCTTGAGGCGCTCGGCGATGCGGGCCCGCGTCTGCTCGGCGGAGCGCTCCAGGCGCTCCTTGAGGGCCCGGGCCTTGTCGTCGAGGCCGCCGCCGGCTTCGAGGACGAGCAACTCCTGGAGAGGCTCCATGGCCTTCACCAGTTCGTCCTGCGCCTCGTGCAGATCGGCCTCGGCAGCCTGCAGCCGCTCGTTCCATTTCGCGAGGCTGCCGACCTCGAGAGCCGTCGGCGTGCCTAGCCGCTTTCCGAGATAGGCGGCGCGGACGTAGCCGGCGATCTGGCACTTGCCCCCGACGATGCCCGACTGGACCTCGAGATTGCCGCCTATCTCCACTTCCGAGAAGAGCACGTCTTCCTGGACGAACGCGTGATGCTCGACCTGGACCTGGCTCCGTTCGATGAACCGGGTGCGCAGGGAGCCGCTCACGACCACCTTGGATTCGCGCAGGATGCCGCCCTTGACGGTGAGGTCCCCCCCGCATACCACGGTGGCCGACTCGACGTTGCCGTCGATCGTGATGTCGCCCTTCGCCCGCAGCACGAGTTGCTCGTTTACCTTGCCATGCACGACCACGGCGCCGTTGTAGTCGATGTTGCCGACCGAGACATCCAGATCGCCGGGCACGATGTACACGTCGCGGACCATGACCATCGTGCCCCGGCGCACGGGTTGGCCGGCTCTTTCCGCGACCAGGGCCTCGCCGGCCTCGTCGTCGATCAATTTCGTGTTGGCGCCCGCCACCAGGTGCGCCTCGCGCGGCACCTTGGCGTCCAGGTAGTCCCCGTAGACGGTGCGGCCGGGCGCTCCCTGCCGGGCGGGCCGCTTGCGGGCGAGGATGTCCCCGGCCGCGCATGTCGGAATGCCCCCGAGTTCGAAGTAGTGTGCGCGGCCGTCGTCGTCGATCCGCGGCTGCGGCACGGGATTCGGGTCGAAGTGCAGCTCGATGTCCGCATCCACGCTCGGCTCCGGGAGCACGCCGCGCGCCAGCACGTGCTCGCCGCCGGCTGGATTGGCGGCCAGGGCCGCGATCGCGTCAGGGTCCACGCCCTCGACGACCCCGGCGTTGCGGAGCAGGTCCTCGAGCTCGTGCTCGGTCGGCTGGTAACCGGGGGGTACGGTCACCGTCGCCACGAGCTTGTCGTCCGAGACGTGGAGCGCGAGTTTCTGGCCAGCCGACTTGAGCGCATCGAGGTCCACGTCCGCCAGTGTACAGCCATGGACAAGCGGGTAAAAACCGGCTGTGGGCAACCTGCGCGCATTCATCAATTCGCCCAGCTTCATCTGGGTCTTCGCCTTCGTGCTCGTCGCCATCATCGGCCTGCTGGTCGCCTTCCTCGGCTGGCTCGTGGCGACGCGCAGCAGGGGCGACATGGGTCTCACGAAGAAGGCCAACCGGTTCAAGGATCTCGAAGGCCTCATCAACGAGGCCAAGAAGGCGTACCGGCAAAACGAGGAGTTGCGCGACCTCTACTACGTGGCCCGCAAATCGGGTGCCCGCAAGCAGTTCGTGGACGGCTTGCGCGTCGCGGGAGAGCGCGGCGGCATGTCGGCATCCAACCACGAGGGCGCCTTGTGGCTCGCGCAGGCCATCGCGCTCGATCCCGAGAATGCCGAGCGCTACTTCGACGTGGGCAAGATCTGCCTGAACATCGGCAAGGAAGACAAGAACGAGAAGTACCTGCGCATCGCGCACCAGGCGTTCACCAAGGCGTTCCTCCTGCGGCGAGGCCATGTGGGCGCATTCGAGCATCTCGTGCTGATGAGCCAGATGACCGATCGGCTCTACGGGCGAACGGCGGCGCGGGAGGAGAGCCTCGCCGACCTCAAGGCAACCAGACAGCCTGGAGAACCCTGAAACACTTCCAACTTGGAGATTGGGAGAAAAAGTCAACAAAACAGGGTAGGATACCCTCGTGCTGCGTGACTATTCGACCGAAGTGCGGGAGGCGCTTGCCAGGGGCGAACCCGGCGAGGCGCGACGCTTGCTGGACGAAGCGATCGCCCTGGCCGAAGAGAAGACCGTGCGCCTGCACGTGCGGATCCGGGAGTTCGAGCAGGCGGGCTGGGAGCTAGTCCCGGCGCGGCCGGACGGCGATCGAACAGCGGGCGACCGCGACTAGCCTGCCGCCCGCGTCCGCGACGCGCACGTCCCAGACCCAGACGGTGCGGCCCTTGTGGAGGGGAGTGGCGACCGCTTCGACGTGGCCTTCCCACACGGTGCGCAGCAACGAGTAGCTGATCTCCTGGCCGAAGGCCACTTCGCGAGACATGTCCAGCGCGGTGCACGTCCCCATCGAGGTGATGGACTCGGCCAGCGACGCGATGGCCCCGCCGTGCAGCGCGCCGTAGGCCTGGCGGACGGCGTCCGTGACGGGGAGGCGGGCGACGGCGCGATCCGGGCCCACTTCGCCGAGTTCGATCCCGAGGGTGGCGCCCAGGGTGCGCTCGTAGGGCAGGAGCCCCGGCGGCAGGTCGGCAGGCCAGCGAAAGGTCATGCGCGCATGGTAGCGGTCCCGGGGCCGTTTAACGACCGGCCAATCGAACTTTGATGCCGGCAACCAACATTTGACGTCAGACCGCGGCACTGCGGCCGGATATTACCCGTGTGAGCGGTAGCCAATCCGCCAAGAGTTCTAACGACGCCATCCCTTTCCCAATCCAATCCCAACTCCCAAACTCCACGCCTAGCTGGCACATTCCAAGGAGGCCCCTCCCTCGGGAGGGGCCTCCGCCCACGTTTTGGGCTATACTGTAAGGCTCCCGGGAAAGGGGAAGAGGGAAACATGCGCGACATCCTTGAAGATCTGGCGGCCAAGGCCGGCGGCTTCGTGGAACTGCGATATCACCGCAAGGAGACGCGGCGCTTCGACGTCGAGCGGGGCCGGGTGGAGAACGCGGCCATCCAGCAGCGCGCCGGCGTCTCGGTTCGGGTCCTGGAAGAAGGCACCTGGGGCTTTGCCGCCACCAGCGATCCCGCCGCGGCAGCCGTCTCGAAGGCCATCGACACGGCCCGCTCCGCTGCGCGGGCGTCAGCGGCATACCGCCGCAACAAGATCAATGCGCTTCCCCAGGGGCAGCCAGCGCGCGGCCGGTTCGAAGAGCCGGGCTACGCGGAACTGTACGAGAAGGCGCTCGAGGCGAAGATCGACGTGGTCCTGCAGGCCGAGCGCGAGGCCCGGGAGGCTTCGTCCCAGGTAGAGACGGCCCGCGCCTCCTACGCCGAGATCTTCGAGGAGAAGGCCATCGTCACTTCCGACGGCGCCTCGGCCGACATCCGGATCGTGCGGCCAGAGTTCCGGGTCAACGCGGTCGCCAACGGCGTCCACCGCGCCACCTATTCCGAGATGATCGGCGTGACGGGCGGCTGGGAGTGCGTCTTCCAGCGCTCGCCGGCTGAAATGGCCGAGAAGGCGTCGCGCTCGGCGGTCGAGCTGGCGGCGGCGGACTACGCCCCGGGCGGGCGTTACAAGGTCATTCTCGCCCCCAGCATCGTGGGCCTGCTCGTGCACGAAGCCATCGGCCACACGGTGGAGGCCGACTTCGTTCTGGCGGGATCAGCCGCAGCCGGCCGCGTCGGCCAGCGCGTCGGGAGCGAGATGGTCACGCTCTGCGATTCCGGCCATTCCGAGCACCTGCCCCACGCCGGCGGCACCATCCCGGTGGACGACGAGGGCATGCTCACACAGCGCACGGTCATCATCCGGGAGGGAATCCTCGAGAGCTACCTGCACAACCGCGAGACCGCCGCCCACTTCGGCGTGTCCCCGACTGGCAATGCGCGGGCCTGGGAATATGCCGACGAGCCGCTGATTCGCATGCGCAACACGTACCTCGAGCCGGGCGAGAAGACCCTCGAGGAGCTCATCTCCGAGATCGACGACGGCTTCTTGCTGGACGGGCCGCTCAATGGCCAGGCCGACGCCAACGCCGAGTTCATGTTCGTGGCGGCCCGCGCCCAGCGGATCCGCCACGGCAAGCTCGCCGAAGTGCTGCGCGGCGCGGCCGTGACGGGCAACGCGTTCGACGTGCTGCTGTCGGTAGACGGCATCTCGCGGGAATTCAAGTGGGACATGGGCTCGGGCTACTGCGGGAAGGGCCAGCCCATGAAAGTGGATGCCGGCGGGCCGTACGTCCGGTGCGAAGTCCTCATCGGCGGCCGGAGCTAGGAAGACGTGCTGGACGCAACTTTACTCGCAGACAACCAGAAGACCGAGGGCGACCTCCGCGACCTGTGCCAGGAGACGGTCGAGGCGGCACTCGCCGCGGGAGCCACGGCGGCCGAGGCCTTTGCGGCGCGGCGGCGCACTCGCGAGGTCGCGTTCGAAAAGAACGACCTCAACCTCGCGAAGGCCGACGACGAGTTGCAGATCGGCCTGCGCGTATTCGTGGGGCAGAGCATGGCGTTCGTCACGACCAACGACCCGGCCTCGGCGCGCGAGGTGGCCCGGCAGGGCGTCACGATAGCTCGGGTGTCGCCGCCGGATCCGCACAACGGCCTCCCCGCTCCGGAGCCGATTCCCGCCGTGTCGGGGCTCTTCGACGGGGCGATCGCGACCCGCGAGATCCCCGATCTGACCGAACTGGCGAGCCGCCTCGCGGACGAGGCCTACCGGGCGGACGCGCGCATCAGCATCGACGGCATCCGCCTGTCGGTCGAGGAGGCGATAGAAGCCATCCACACCTCGGCGGGCACGCACGCCAGCGCCAGTGCGACTTACACGAGCGGTTTCGTGATGGGCATGGCCAAGGAGGGCGACGACGTCGGCTCTTTCACCTATGACGGCGCGGCCGCGTCCGAGTGGGCGGCCTTCGAACCTGAGATGCTGGCGGGCGTGCGGCGCTTCGCCGAGAAGGCGGTCGGGGCGCTGCATCCTCGCAAGGGCCGGAGTTTCCGCGGTACGGTGATCTTGCCGCCCGAGACCGTGGGGGATCTGCTCGTCGAGCCGTTGCTGGCCGCGATCTGCGCGGATGCGGTGCGCAAGGGGCGCAGCCCCCTTCGCGGCAAGGAGGGCGAGCAGGTCGCCTCGAAGCTTTTCGGGCTCAGGGACCCGGGTACGGCCATGGGGAGCTACCGCATCGCCGGCTTCGATCGCGAAGGCATGCCCGTTCGGCTCCTCGACCTGGTGGTCGGCGGCGAACTGCGGACCTTCCTGTACGACGCCTATGAGGCGCGGGTAGCGGGGCGCCGGTCCACCGGCCACGGCCGCGGCAGCGCCGGCGGGCCGCCGCGGCTGTCGCCCGGCCTGGCCGAGGTGCTTCCGGGCGATCGGCCGAGCGCCGAACTCGAGCGGGCGGCCGGCCTCGCGCTGATCGTGCCGCGCTTCTCGGGCCGCGTCGAGATGGCCACGGGCGACTTCTCGGGAGTGGTCAAGGGCGGGTTCCTGCTGGACGGAGGCGAGCGCATCCCGGTCACCGAAACCACCATCGCCGGCAACCTCTACGACGCCCTGAAGAGCGTCAGCGCCGTGTCCAGCGATCGGCAGGTCCTGTTCGGCGCGCACGCGTACCCCACGGTGGTGCTCGAAGGCATCGACGTCACGGCGGGCTAGCGAGCCGCATGGTCGTCTGGCCAAGCTGCCTTGGCCCAGGCGACGAAGGGGAGATTCGCGTCGGCTCAGGCGACGTCCGTGACGTCGATGGTCGAGACAACCGAACGCGGTACGGGAAGCTCCCGCCCCTCTGCCCGCAGGTCCTGCATATGCAGCTCGACCGTCTGGCGAAACAGGCTCACCGCTTCCTCCACGGAATCGCCGGCCGCGACGCAGTTCTCGATGTCGGGCGCATAGGCGCAGAACGAATCCGGACCGGTTTGCTCTTGGATAGTTGTAGAACTTCCGCCGGTTGCCTACTCCTCGACGCGGAGGATGCGCTTGCCCGGGATTGGAAGCAAGCGATGGCCCTCGAACACCGTCATAGCGGCGCTCAAATGACCTGGCGCCTATCGGACGCAGGCACGGAGGCCTGCGCCACCGATGCAACGGGTGGGGCCGGCCTCCGTGCCGGCCGCGATGCCGGAGCGAAGTCATCAGAGCCGCGCTATCAGAACCTCGACTCGATTCCTCAAGATCCTGTAGACCAGGCGGTAGCCCCGTATGGTGAACTCTCGCAAGTCCTCGCGGCCAAACTCGGGCACAACTCGACCGGACTCATAGCACCGCTCGCTTGACCTGGCCCCGGCTTACGTCCGCGGCCCCGTGCCTCACGTACGCGCGCCGAGTACGCTGCGGCCCGGGGCCTGTGGGCGCGCGCGGGGCGAGGCCAACTGAGCGGCGCTATCAGGCATCTGCGCCGCCTGCCTGGCACGGGCTCGCAGGCGTTCAATCCATTGGCGGGCCGCTGCTGGGTTACGTTCGGCGATGAAAGCGCCGATCTGCCGCAGATCGGCGCGGGCCTGCTGCGTCCAGCAGAGCCTCACTTCTGTTCGGCGGGTCCGAAGAGGTCATCGAGTTCGGCGTCCAGATCCTCGTCCGGGAGAGTTCGCCCGGCCTCCGAGTCCTCGAGCCCACGGCTAACGGCCTCGACGAACCGCCCGTGAGCGCGGAGGCGGTCGAACTCCTCGGGGGTGATCAACACCGCGGCGGGCCTTCCGTTCTGCGTGATCACGAGCGGGCGCCGGGTGTCGCGGAGCTTCTTGAGCAGGCGGGATGCGTGGGTCTTGAACTCCCCGATCGGGAGGATATCCTCGTTCACGTGGAGGGGATCCATCCGGCAATCCTCCTGGTCAGCATTCAGGTCTGAATACAGACTAACATGTTCAGACCTTGCAGGGACGGGGCAGGATGTCTCGATCGCCGGAACCGGCCGACCCCTGGCGGAATGGATGGCGGCCCGCACCAAGCGCGCTGCCTTGGCGATCTCATGACCCAGCACCGAGCCCGACTTGCTGGTGGCAATCGGAGAGGCCTCCGCGTTTGCCTCCAGTCGCCTTCCAGGCGACGTTGCTACGCGAGCAGGTCGATCCTGCGGACGCGCCTCTCGCGGCCCGGCCGCCGCCATATGGTGGGCCGGATTGGCGAAAGCGGTTGCGACAGCGGACTGCACGTGAGGCGGAGGGGATGATTCTGCGCCTTGCGTTCTGAGCGCAAGCAATCGGCGGTACTCTGAAGCCGCCCGCTCCCACGGTCCCCAAGCCAGGGCTATCGGCAGACCTGGGCCGCCGGATGGCTGCACTTCAATGCCTGCCATCGCGGCTGGCCCCTTCCGCGGACCCGGGCGCAAGGTCGTGCTCGCCGTCGAGCCTGGACACCGCGAGTCCACCGAGGGCTGGTCGGCCTTTCTGCGCGACCTCAAGGAGCGTGGGATGAACTGCCCGCGCTTGTTCATCGGCGACGGCCATCCCGGCATCTGGGGCGCAGTTGCGAACATCTTCCCCGGCGCCGAAGAGCAGCGCTCGCGGATCCCGCGGCCAAGGAGTGAACGGGAACAGATGATCGCAAACGGCCCGAGAGGTCGTCGCGCAACTCCCCTTGACGGGGCGGACGTGACGGCTGGTCGAACATGGCCTTGCCGCGATGAGCACGTGAACTCGAGGGGTGGCGCTCGATGGCCACCCCTCGAGCGTCCCTGGGCAAGCCGTCGGATGACGGCAGCGTACCGGGCGTTCAGGATTTGGCCACGGATTCCGGCCTTGCGTGCGACCTAGTTGATGGATTGGCGGCCGAGTTGCCAGGGGTGACCATTCCTACCTACTGCCCGCCCGGCATCCGGCCGGGCGGGCTAGCATCCCTGCGCGAGGCGGCCTCCTATCTCGTGGCCGGCGAAGCAGGAGGCACGGTCGGTGCGCCCATGTCGCAGTGCAGACGCATCTGACGCCCTCTACACCGTAGCCCGGTCCATCGCGGGAACGCTTCGTCAAGGGGTGCCCCGGCATGAAGCTGGGTTAGCCCTTCCCGGATCGAGCGGGCGACGCCGAGGATCCGCTGGATGGCCTCCGCGAAGTCGTCTTCCGCGAAGTCGACGCTCACGGTCTCGCCCCGTTCGACGTACCGGAACGAGATCCGGATGCCCGGGTGCCCGCCGCCGTTCGTGAACGTGGCCGCCGACAGCGTCCGGTAGAACCATGCCTGGGGATCGGAGGACAGAGTTTCGGCCGAAACGGGGCGATCACCCGTCTTCCAGTCCACGACCACGAACGACCTAAAAGCGCGCCGAGGAGCGCAGGCATCGCCTCTACCTGGAGAACCTCGACAGCCGGATGCCCGCCGACGTTTTCGAGGACCTGCGGGTCACCATCGAGAGCGACCTGACCGCCGTCCGCGCCCAGCTCCAGGCCCACCAGGCGGCCCACGAATCGTTACCGGCCGGCCGGGCTTCCCTTGAAGGCTCCGAACCTGATCGGCTGACCGAGCCGCAGACACGGGCACCTCGCACCTCCCTGGCGTGGTCCTCGCTGGGCGGCTGCGTTAGAATGGCAGCCTCCCTGACCCATGTCGCCGGATATCAAGGCTCTCGCGAGCCTGCTACGCCCCTACGCCCGCCGGTACGCCATCGGCGGGCTGATGCTCCTTTGCTGCGATCTGGCGCAACTCGCGGCCCCGCGCATCGTCGGCGACATCATCGACGCCCTTCACCAGCGGCTCATGTCACCGGCTCGCCTGATCGAGATGCTGGGCCTCCTGCTGGGGCTCGCGGCCGGTATCGCGTTCTTCCGCGTCGCCTGGCGCTACTTCGTGTTCGGCACGGCGCGGATGGTGGAGCGCGACCTCCGGGAGCGGCTTTACGCCCACCTGCAGACGCTTTCGGCGGCCTTCTACACGCGCAAGAAGGTTGGCGACCTGATGGCGCACGCGACCAACGACGTGAACGCCATCCGCGCTCTCGCGGCCGAAGGCGTGATGGCGGGCCTCGACGGTCCCATCTACATCGTGTGCGTCCTGTCGGTGATGCTGGCGCTCGACTGGCAGCTCACGCTATTCGCCCTGGCGCCGTTGCCGCTCATCGCCTTCCTCACGGGCAAGCTCGGGCAGCAGGTGCACCGGCGCTACAAGCACGTCCAGGAGGCGTTCTCCGACCTGTCCGACCGGGCGCAGGAGGCCATCGCGGGAATCCGCATCGTCAAGGGTTTCGGGCAGGAGCAGGGCGAGATCGCCCGCTTCTCGGCGGTGGCCGACACGTACCGGCGCCGCTTCATGGGGATGGAGCGCTTCCACTCGGCATTCGATCCGGTTATCGCCATCCTCGCCGGCACCAGCACGGCCATTACCCTGGCCTACGGCGGCATGCTGGTCAGGGAGGGGACGCTGACGCTGGGGAACCTGGTCACCTTCCTCGGCTGGCTGCACATGCTCACCTGGCCGATGCTGGCGGTGTCCTGGGCCTACAACCTCGTGCAGCGCGCCAAGGCCTCGATGGCGCGCCTGGCCGAACTCTTCGCCGAGAAGCCCGACGTCTCCGACGCGCCCGGTGCCCTGGCGCTTGCTGGCGCGGCGGTACGCGGGGGCCTCGTGGTCCGCAACCTGTCGTTCTCCTACGACGGCAAGCGCGAGGTCCTCTCCGGCATCGACCTGGAAGTCGCGCCCGGCCAGGTACTCGGCGTCGTCGGTCGGACCGGGTCGGGCAAGACCACCCTCGGGGCATTGCTCATGCGCTTCTACGAGCCGCCGCGGGGGACCGTCTTCCTCGATGAAGTGGACGTCCGCGATCTGGCGGTCGAGGGTCTGCGCCGGGCCATCGGCTACGTGCCGCAGGACGGCTTCCTCTTCTCGCGCACCCTCGAGCAGAACGTCGACTTCGGCTCGGCTACCCACGGGACCGACGCGGTGCGGCATGCGCTGGGCCTTGCGGCCATCACCGAGGAAGTCGCCGGCCTCCCCGCGGGCCACCTGACCATCCTGGGAGAGCGCGGCGTGACGCTCTCGGGCGGCCAGCGCCAGCGGGTGGCCATCGCCCGCGCCCTGATTCAGGAGCCGCCCCTGCTGATCTTCGACGACTGCCTGTCCGCGGTGGACGCCGAGACCGAGAACCGCATCCTCGGGGCGCTGCGGCAGTTCGCGCGCGGCCGCACGACGGTGCTGATCGCCCACCGCCTGTCGATCGTGCGCCATGCCGACTGGATCGTCGTGCTCGACGGCGGCCGGATCGTCGAGCAGGGCCGCCATGCGGCGCTCGCCGCGGGGGATGGCGATTACGCCCGGATGTGGCGGCAGCAGCAACTGGAAGCCGCCCTGGAAGCGGAAGCATGAGCCACGAGTTCGAGGAAGAGGACCTCGGCCGGGTCTACGATCCGCACCTGCTGCGCCGCCTGCTCGGCTACGCCCGGCCGCACGCCCTGACCCTCGGGCTGTGCGTCGTGCTGCTGCTGGCCGTCAGCGCCCTGGAACTCGCCCAGCCCTACATCGTCAAGGTCGCCATCGACCAGGAGATCGCCGGCCCGGGCGGCACCCCCGGCGGGCTTCCGGGGCTGGCCGCGCTCTACCTCGCCTGCCTTGCGGCCTCCGGTTGCATCGGCTACGTCAACTCGCTGCTGATCCAGGGGACGGGCCAGCGAATCGTGCAGACCATCCGCCAGGACCTGTTCGCCCACCTGCAGAGGCTGTCCCTGGCGTTCTTCGATCGCAACCCCGTCGGCCGCCTGGTGACGCGCGTCGCCAACGACACCGAGACGCTCAACGAGATGTACACCAGCGTGCTGGTGAACCTCTTCAGGGACGTGTTCGTCATCGCGGGCACGCTCGCGGTGATGCTGCACCTCGACTGGCGGCTGGCGCTCATCGGGATGGGCATGCTGCCGGTGATCGCGGTGGCGGCGTTCGTGTTCCAGCGCCTCATCCGGGCCGCATGGCGCGTGGTGCGGGTGCGCCTGGCCCGCGTGAACGCCACGCTAGCCGAGAATTTCTCGGGGATGCGCATCATCCACGCCTTCGGCCGGCAGCAACGGCAACTGCGAGAGTTCCGGGAAGTCAACGACGCGCTCTACGAGGCATCCTGGGCGCAGCTGCGCCTGGCGATGGTCTTCCGGCCGCTGATCGAGCTGCTGAGCCAGCTCGCCTTGGCGGGCCTCCTGTGGTACGGCGGGCTGCTCGCCCTGGACGGGGCGGTCGCCCTGGGGACGCTGTACGCGTTCACGTCCTATCTCCGGCAGCTCTACAACCCGATCGGCGAGCTGGCCGAGAAGTTCAACATCCTGCAAGCGGCCATGGCGAGCGGCGAGCGCCTGGTGCAACTGCTCGACACGCCCCCGGACGTCGAGGACCCGCCGAGCGCGGCGGGGAGCCTCCCGCCCGGGGCGATCGCGGGATCCGCCGGCGGGCGAATCGACCTGCGCGGAGTGCACTTCTCGTACCGGCGGCCCGGAAACGGCACCGGGCCGGCGATGCCCGGCGACCCCATGTCGCGCGACGCGGCGGAGGGCGCGGAAGCCGCGCCCTCCTGGGTCCTGCGGGACGTGACCCTGGCCGTCGCCCCCGGCCAGACCGTCGCGTTCGTGGGGCACACGGGCGCGGGCAAGTCGACGATCCTGAACCTGATCGCCCGGTTCTATGACGTCCAGGAAGGGCAGGTGCTGCTCGACGGCGCGGACGTGCGCGCCTTGCGCCAGGCCGACGTGCGGCGGGCCCTGGGCATCGTGCTCCAGGAGCCCTTCCTGTTCACCGGAACGATAGCCGACAACATCCGGCTGGATCTGCCGCTCGACGACGAGCAGGTGGCGGCGAAGTTGCGGGAAGCCGGCGGCGCGCACCTCCTGGCAGCCCTGCCGGACGGCGTCCGCACGGCGGTTTCGGAGCGGGGTTCGAGCCTGTCCACGGGCGAGCGGCAGATCGTCTGCTTCGCCCGCGCCCTGGCTCGCGATCCGGCGATCCTGGTGCTCGACGAGGCGACGGCCAGCGTCGACTCGCACACCGAGCAATCGATCCAGGAAGCTCTGCTGGGGCGCTCCGGCCGGCGCACGACCTTGATCGTCGCGCACCGCCTCGCCACGGTGCAGCACGCCGACCAGATCGTCGTGCTGCACAAGGGGCGGGTCCGGGAGGTGGGCACCCACCTGGATCTCCTGGCTCGCGCGGGCCTGTACCACAAGCTGTGGATGTTGCAATCCGTAACCGAACCGGCCGCCCATGAGACGCCTGCGAGCTACTAAAATGGCGGTCACGGGGGAACAAGAAGTCTGAGACAAGCAGTGATGGCCGTCGATCTGGGCCAAGAGCAGCGCAAGCTGGCGTATGTCGGCTGCGGGCTCGCCGCCACCCTTCCGCCCCTCGGAGTGGACCTCGGGGCCCTGACCGCGCTGCTCTGGTACCTGGTGCACGACACCGCCCGGCAGCGCAATGCGTCGCTGTCGGCCGACGAGGCGATGACCATCCTGCGGGCCGCCGGTCCCGAACTCGCGTGGTCGCTCCTGGGCGGCAGCGGGCTCAAGTGGCTGTTCCTGCCCCTGGGGATGGGCGTGGGAAGCTACTTCAACGTGCTGGCCGCGCAACTGGCGGTCAAGGCCACGCACCTCTACCTCGACTCGGGCCGCCGCCTCCGCGGCAACGCCCTGCGCACCGAACTCGAGGAAGCCCGCCGCCGCTCAAGCCGCCGCGCCGGCTAGCGAAGCAGCGCGCGCCGGGCGCCGTCACAGCGGCGCTTCTATGACCTGGCGCCTATCGGACGCAGGCACGGAGGCCTGCGCCACCGATGCAACGGGTGGGGCCGGCCTCCGTGCCTGCCGCGATGCCGGAGCGAAGTCATCAGAGCCGCGCTATCAGACCAGCGGCCGGGTCATGGCCGTATCCGACGGCCTGTCCTGCAAGACTCGCAGCAGGTGGTGGACCTCGACGGGCGCGGTCCGGCCCTTCACCGGCAGCGGTTCTCGCGGCATCGTGTCCACGCGGCCGACGACCTGCCGGTAGGTTTCGCCCGACAACAAGACGTCAGCGCCCAGATCCTTGGTCAGGCCCTCGATGCGGCTGGCCGTGTTGACCGCGTCGCCTACCGCCGTGTAGTCCATCCGCTCCTGCGTGCCGATGTTGCCGACCACGCACTCGCCCGTGTGGATGCCCACGCCGATTTCGAGCGGCGGCTTCCCGGCCGCGGCGCGCCGCTCGTTGAGCCCGACCAGGGCCTCGCGCATCGCTCCCGCGGCCCGCACGGCCGCGTAGGCGTGGTCGGTCTGCGGGAGGGGTGCCCCGAAAATGGCCATGATGCCGTCGCCGATGTACTTGTCCACGGTGCCGCCGTGCTTGAAGATCACGTCGACCATTTCCGAGAAGTATTCGTTGAGATCGGCCACGACGGCCTCGGGATCGCGCTTCTCGGCCATGGCGGTGAAGCCCCGGATGTCCGAGAACAGGATCGTGACCTCCCGGCGGATGCCGGACGTCACGTTGATCTGGCCCTTGAGGATCTCGTCCACGACCTCCTTGGTGACGTAGCGCGAGAAGGCGTGGCGGATGTGCTCCTTCTCGACCATCTGCCGGATGCCCAGCGCGAACAGTTCCTTGGACTTGTCCACGGTGCGGTACACGGCGTAGCCGGAACTTCCCACCACCGTGAGCACGATCAGGTACGCGAGCGGATCGAAGGGCACGCCGAGGACCAGGGCGTCCATCGCGAACAGGCCGCTCACCAGCAGGACGGTCGCGGCGCTAGTGGCGATCGCCAGCGTGCGGATGTAGCGCATCCCGGCCGAGGCGCCGATCGCCAGGTACCACATCAGATTCGGGTCGAACTGGGCGCCGCGGGGGGCCGCGAGGTACTTGCCGCCCACCAGGGCGTCGCCCGCGACGATGGCGGTCGCGAGCAGCAGGTCCGACGCGACGGCGGCGTAGAGCAGGCCCATCCGCGGCAGCGGCTTGGCGAGAAAGTGCCGCAGCAGCAACGCGACGGCAATGCCCGTCCACATCACCGCCTGGTCGAGGACGAAGATGGCGGGGTTCTTGCGCGTGATCAGCGTGAGCACCGAGAGGCCGAGCACGAAGACCCAGACCGCGAGCCGGATGTCGGTGATGCGGCGTTCGCGGACAATCCCGTCCGCGGCGATCGCGTCGCTCAGCGTGGCCTGGAAGAACGTGGTGACGCGGCCGCCGGCTTTGTTCACTTGCTCTCGGGCTTGTCCTTGAGGGCCGCGTAGCGGTTGGCGAACAGCTGCAACGTGGCCTCGCGGTCCTCGGGGCTCATCTTGCCCTCCGGGTCCAGGGCGGCCAGGGCCGTCCCGGCCAGGTCGCCCGACTTGGCCGCCGCCTTGAGGTCGGCGGCCGCCTGGCGAATGGTCGCGGCCGGATCGTCGCCCAGCTTGAAATCGTCCTGCAGCCACAGGTACGCCCCGAGAGCCTCGGGTTCGACGCCGGCCACCTTGGCCGCCTGCTCGATCGCGTCGCGGTGCCTGGCGAAGATCTCCTGGCCCTGGTCCGCGTCCATGCCCCACCCGTCGTCGCCGCGAGGCAGGGGCAGGTTGTTGTCGCCGACCAGGGTGGCCGCCTTTTCGGCCGCCTTGCCTATCTCCTTGTCGAGTTGCGCCAGCTTGAGGGTCGGCACGCCCATTTCCTTGGCCAGGGCCCTGACGTCCCGGCCCTGGCGCTTGGCCTCGATCAGGCTCTGCACTTCCTCGTCCTTCAGCCCGTAGGCGTCCGAGAGGGTCTCGTACAGCAACGCGAGAGCGGCCTGCATCGCCAGCGTCCGGGCGGGCGCGGGAGCGCTCGGCACCGACCCGTCGGGGCCGGGATTGGCGTAGCCGGTGCCCCGGGGCGCGGAAGCGCGGCCCGAGTAGGCCGGCCCCGACCCGGACGCCGGGTTGGTGATCGGCCCGAGTTGCGCGGCGGCGCCGTCGTCGGCCCCCGCCCCGGTGAGGCGCCCGTAGGCCATGACGCTGCCCAGGCGCCGGGGGTCCATGGGCGACGAATGGGCAGGCTGCCCGAACTGGTTGGACTCCATGATCTCGATCGGGCGGCCGCTGGCATCCACCTTGGTGACGATCGCCAGGTGATCCGACGTCCCGTCCTTGTCCCAGTCGAAGAAGACCGCGTCGCCCACGTGCGCCGGCGAGGCCTTGTCGATGAGTTGCTGCTCCTTGGCGAAGTACTTGATCATCGACGGGCAGTAGTGCGGGTTGTAGCCCTTCGACTTCGCGTCGCCGCCCAGATCGTAGCCGGCCTCGAGGTAGGAGTCGGCGACGAAGTCGGCGCAGCACCCGACCTTGCCCGGAGAGTGGTAGTACTGCGTGGTGAGGTTGGGCGGGTACTTGTAGCCGCTCGCGATGAGCTCGCGCGACCCGTCCACGACCTTGTTGCCGAAGGTTGCCAGGGGGTTCTTCTGCTTCGCTTCCTCCAGGGCTTCGGCCAGCGGCCGCGTGCCCCGGGTGCCCGACAGGGAGGCGCTGTCCCGTTCGGCCTTGAGTCTGGCCGCTTCGGCATTCGCACTCGGCAACCCGGTGCCGCGGAGCGGCGCGGTGCGGCGTGCGCCGTCTACTTTCCCTGCCTGTGTCATGGGATTGCCTCCCCTTGGTGGTCCCTTGGTTTCTCATACCCCGCTCTCCAGCCCTCCTTAGCGGGTAAGATCCGTACATGCCACCGTTGACGTTTCACTGGGAGTGGGAAATCGGCGCTTCGGCCGCGCAGGTCTGGCCGCTGATCTCGGACACCGATCGGCTCAACCGGGTGATCGGCCTGCCCGCGGTCGACTGGCGCGAGGAGAAGCTGCCCGGCGGCGGCGCCCGGCGGATGGGCAGCTTCCGGGTGAAGGGGATCTCCTTCGAGTGGGAGGAGCACCCGTTCCAGTGGCGCGCGGAGCAGGGCTTCAGCGTCCGCCGCGCCTATGTCAGGGGTCCCATCCTCGTGCAGGAGATAGCGGTCCGCCTGGAGCGCATCGGGGCGCTCGATCAGCCGGCGGGCGGGGCCGGCGGCACCACCCGTGCCGTCTGGGACGTGAAGCTGGAGCCGCGGCATCCGCTGCTGGTCCCGCTGATGCGCTTCATCGCCGCGGATCTGCACCGCGGCCTCGATCAGCTTCATGGCCGGATCGATCAGCAGTTCAGGGGCTCGGCCGTTGTGGCCTTCCCGCCCGAAGAGGTGGAGTTGCAGCCCGAGGCGCCGGCGCGCCTGGCGCGTGCTGCCGCCGAGTTGCAGCGCCTGGGCCTCCCGGCCGACGCGGCGGCGCGCCTGATCGACTTCCTGACGACCGCGAGCTTGCTCGATGTCCAGAAGATGCGGGCCTTCTCGCTGGCCGATCGCTGGGGCCTGCCGCGCGTCGCCACGCTCAAGCTCTTCCTCCACGCGACGCGCCTCGGCCTGCTCGATCTGTCGTGGGACATGGTCTGCCCCCATTGCCGGGGCGGCAAGCAAGCCGGCGACAACCTCTCCGACCTGTCCGAAGCGGCGCACTGCACGTCGTGCAACGTGGATTTCGAGACCGATTTCAGCCGGTCGGTCGAGCTGACGTTTCATCCCAACGCCTCGATCCGGCAGGTGACGCAGCAGGTGTTCTGCGTGGGAGGTCCGCAGAACACGCCGCATGTCGTGGCGCAGACACTGCTGGAACCGGGCGAGAGCGCCGCGTGGGACCTCGTGCTGGCTCCCGGCGCTTACCGGCTGCGGAGCCCGGATGCCGGTTCGCAGGCGACGGTCGAGGTCTTCAAGGGCCCGCGGGCCGCGACTCCCACCGCCCTCGAACTGGGGGCGGGCGGCTTCGCCGCTCCCGAAGCCGCGGTGCCCGGCCCCGAGTGCAAGCTTGCCGTCAGGAACACGGCGCCCGGCAGGCACCTGGTGCTCCTCGAACGGACGGCGTGGGCCGACCACATCGTCACGGCGGATTTCGTGGGCACGCTTCCCGAGTTCCGCACGCTGTTCTCCGAGCAGGTGCTGGCTCCGGGCGTGAAGGTCAAGGTGGCCCGCCTGGCGTTCCTCTTCACCGACCTCAAGAGCTCGACGGCGATGTACGAGGAGCAGGGCGACGCCAAGGCGTTCGCATTGGTGCGCGACCACTTCAAGGTGATGGAAGCGCCCATCGCCGCCGAGGGCGGCGCGGTGGTAAAGAACATCGGCGACGCCATCATGGCGGTCTTCCCTGACGCCGCCTCGTGCTTCCGCGCCGCCCTCGCGATCCAGCACGGCATCACCGAGTACAACCGCACGTCCGGCGAGGTGCCGCTCATCATCAAGGCCGGCGCCCACGTGGGGCCGTGCCTGGCGGTCAACCTCAACGACGCCCTCGACTACTTCGGCACGACGGTCAACGTGGCGGCGCGGGTGCAGGGCGAGTCGATCGGCGAGGATTTCGTCCTGACCCGGGAAATGGTGGAGGATCCAGGCGTGGCGCGGTTGCTCGCCGAGACCCCCTGGGAGGCCGACCGCTATGCCGTCCAGCTCAAGGGCCTGTCGGACGCGTTCGAGTTGACGCGCCTGTGGCCGCTGCGGCTGGAAAGCGGGGTGGCGGCCGGCTTGACGTCCGAACCTGCCGGGGCCTTGCCCGGCTAGGTCGAGACCTGGCCCAGGGCGCCGGTCCCCTCGACCTCGCCCTCGCCGTTGCACTTCGGGCAGGTGATGGTGCGGTCGCCGTCGCACAGGGCGCAGGTGGCTTCGCCGTAGCCGGCAGGATGGTCCATCCGGCCGATGCCGTTGCACTTCGTGCACTGGATCTCGCCGCTGCCGGCGCAACGGGTGCAGGGGACGGGCATCGCTCCTCCTAGGATCTCTCGCGGGAACTCAAACGATCGTAGATCCCCCGGTAGCGCTTGGCCAGCACCGGTTGGCGCTGCTCGGCCGCCAGTTCGTGCAGCGCCAGCCAGGGGGCGGGATAGCGGGCATCGGTCCTGGCGGCCTCGGTGTAGCTGGCGATCGCCGCTGCCCGGTCGCCGCCCGCGCGCTGCAGGTCTCCCAGTGCCGTCTGGGCCGCCGCCTGCTTTCGGAGGGTGGGGAGAGCCTCGCGGAACAGGCGCCTCGCGTCGGCGGCCTTGCCGAGTGCGGCCTGGGCGTGGCCCTGGTAGGTGATGGCGTCGGCCTGGAGGGCCCAGACTTTCACGAGCGCCCGCAGGGCGTCTTCTTCGCGGCCAGGCGGGATGTCCGCCGACGCGGTGGCGGCCGCGGGGTGCCGGAGCCGCAAACCGGGGCCGGCCTGGCGCTCCAGGTTGCGCGCCCCGGCCGCGAGGACCTGGCGCGCGCGGGTGAAATTGCGCAGGGCCTCGGCGTGGTCGCCGAGATGGAAGTCGCACAGGCCGAGGTTGAACAGCGTCACGGGATTGTCGGGATGCTGCTCGAGGGCCTTGGCCAGGGTCTTCCGGGCGTCGGCGTACGATCCGTTGGCGACGTCGAGCAGGGCCTGGGTGTTGAGGGCCGCGTCCGGGAGGGGCGTGGGCGCCTCGGTCCGGGCGGGCCTGGCGCCCTTGCCGCCCGCGCCGCCCGAGCCCGCGCCA
>Ga0194120_10002047_pt1 | contig 35412 bp, 59 predicted proteins | sample TA2MahCa65mmetaG_FD_148642 | JGI IMG/M metagenome (GOLD analysis project Ga0194120, IMG submission 148642) | Freshwater microbial communities from Lake Tanganyika, Tanzania - TA2015019 Mahale Deep Cast 65m | ecosystem: Environmental > Aquatic > Freshwater > Lake | place: Tanzania: Lake... | reverse complement strand
GAAAAAGTATGGTCGGGCTGCTGGCGCAATTCGTAATACAAGCATGATTTCAATTGGAAAACCAGATCTTGTATTGGCTTTCCACGAAGATTTGAATAAATCAAAAGGAACGGCAAATATGGTACGACAGGCTAGAAAAGCTGGAATACCTGTAGTTATCTATGGAGGTAGCTGAATGGGGGCCGAGGTCAATTGGGGCTGAGCCTATTTACAACATGATTTTCTTGTGATATTATAGTTTTATCGACCAACACAAGTGGAGTAAAGGAAAGGAAAGGGATATGACTCTAGAAGCAGTTAAGGAAATTGTAGCAGACTGGATTTTGGTGACCTATGACTTGCCTTCTACTAAAGAAGGATTGGCTCGGAGGCATGACTTTCTCCGGGCGGGAAAGTATGCAGGGGCGGTACAACACTCTGAGAGTGTATACTACATGCCCATGACTCAGGTAGCCGTTGAGGCAATCACCAAGCTTTCTGAGGGGTCTGGAGGAGCGGTCTTCGTTTGGTATACCCAGGCGGCATCTGAAAGCCTGGCTCAACAGTTGACCACGGTATACGACAAGCAGGTTCTTGAGTGGATTGAAAAGGTAGGGGAGCGGGTTCCAAAGATTTCGGAGCACTTGGCCAAGGGGCACATGAAGATGGCTTCCAACATGATTGAGAAGACAGAGGAAGCATTGGATGTATTGCTCGGAATCATTATTCGGCGGGGAAGTCAAAAGCTCTTCGAATCCTACCAGTCTGTGAAGAAGCACTTGAATGAGGTAGCAAATTAACTAAAAGGAGAAGGGGACTTACGATAATTCTACGGGTCCCTGTCTGAGGAGGGGACCCGTAGAATAGGAACAAGAAGGAGATGTGTATGGTTTGCGTCAAGTGTAATCGCCCTTACATCATGGGGAACTTCATGATCAAGACTGTCGACGGTTGGAAGCATATGGGTGGTTGCCCACGTTAGCTTTCAAAGTTTACAATCTACTTTCCATGTGATATAATGATTTCACGTTAAAACACAAAACGGAAGGAAAGGTGTGGGGTGATGGAGAATCGGGAAGCTATTCAGAAGTGGGTCAACGCGTTGCGTTCGGGGCGGTTTATTCAGAGAAGGGGGGCGCTTAGGATCGATGTTCCGCATCGGTCGGAATACTGTTGCTTGGGTGTCGCGTGTGAGGTGGCGATTGAAAATGGTGTGGATGTGAAGCGGAAGATGGCGACTCGTGTCAGTGATGTTGAAAGTTGGACTTACGATGGCGAGGGCAATTTTCTCCCGCCATCTGTGGTGAAGTGGTTGGGCTTGAAGTCCCGCAACCCTTTTGTCGATTACGACAAGTTTCCCAATGGCTGTCCCCTTACGGTTGCCAACGATGGGGAATACTTGTCGTTCGTGGATATAGCGGGGCTGATAGAGAGGACGTTTTTGATTAAGGATTAATCCTCAGGGAGCATGAATCATAGCTCGGGTCGAGTTTACAATCTACTTTCCATGTTATATAATGATTTCACGTTAAAACACAAAACGAAAGGAAACAACAAATGTCAACAGGCACAAAACTAGTCAAGTTCGATATGGAGCCAGTAAAGGTAAAGGATTTGATTGCAGCCCTTGAACTATTCGACCAAGATCTGGAAGTCTTTGTGGATGGGATGTCGGGAGACCGCGGGATTATGCAGATAGACCTTGATACAACCCAAGAGATTCCCGTGGTTCTCATCGAGGGAGACCCCAGCGATATGAGCTCGTGTTGCTCCGGGCCGAATTGTACGGCTTGCGGAGATTCTGATAATCCATAGATTGTTTACAATCATTTTTCTATGTGATATAATGATTTTAAACAAACAACAGGAGGGGGTTATTTGATGTCTGACTTTGAAGATTGGCACGATCGAGATTCATATAATCCGAAACCCTGGTGGGTAACCTTATTGCAGTTAACGTGTATCGTATGTACAGTACTTATCTGGTGGAGGATTATTACTGAGCCTCGCGACCCAAACACTGGTAACTAACAATAAAAACGGAGGAGGAGCAACCTGAAGGAGGAGCAACCTAAAGGAGGAGCGGCCTGAGGGAGGAGCAGCCTGAAGGAGGAGGAGCAATCCTATTTACAAATCCATTTTTACATGATATAATGGGGAGGACTGCGGGCCGTTCTACTGGTCCACCACAACTGTGGACCAGTAGAACTGGTTATGTACATTCGACTTCTAATATGATACAATATATTCTAGCATCAGTTCCTCTGGGGGAATTCGAATGAAATACGTCGTGACATACAATCGGGCTCATGGTCGGTGCTTCTGCAACTTGAAGACTGACATCTTCAATCACAGGTCATGTGAGGAATGTGGTCCTGTTGGTCATTGTGAAAGACCAACTAGACAACTCAGGGCAATTGGCGCGTTGGCGACTCGGTCGCGACAAATTGAGTTGACATAGCCTATTTACTTTTATAGAGAACCATATATAATTAACCATGTGGTTAAACAAACTAGTGAAAGGAACGAGACAAATGGGTTCAAAGGTTGTAGCTATTAGGCCTCACGGCCGGGGATCTCTCCGGTACCGGGCGATTGGTGAGTTCGAGAACGGGTACAAGGCAGTTCAGGGTGTCGAGAAGTTTACGGATGACTTGAGGGAATCCCATCGGTACATCCCGTGGGCCAATGACTTCGAGTTGATCGTGACCGGAAAGACTTCTAACGTCCAATTCAATCAGTTTGTTACGAATGGGGAGATCTCAGTCGAAGCAGTCGAGCAAGCAGTAGGACGAAAGGTTTACAGTACGTAAACTTCCTGCCGAGAGTTGGAAGCTCTGTAGGCCCGTTAAAACTGAACTTCCATTGTTAAAAACTGGAGAGCTCTAGCAGGATTGTGTACTAGAGGGAATATATTTCAGCCCCCGTTAACTGAAATATAGGAAAACTAACACGAGGCGTCACGTTCCACGCCTACTCCAGCATCAGAGGTTTTTGGTGAGAGAGAATACAAACCTTCGGACTTGTTAGCTTCTTTAGGCGCGAGAAGCAGGCCGGATACCGGCTTTAAAATACAGGTGAAACCAAAAACCTCTGTCCAAAAAGGTGATATAATTGTTCTACGGGTCCACGGTTGGTGTGGACCCGTAGAACAGGGTGTACATTTGATTTTCAATATGGTACAATATACTTCAAATATCATTATGAGAAAGTCATACGGAATAATATTAATCAATCAATTTGGAACTAAGGTTCTTCTTAAAAGGCAACGCCATAATTTTGGGGGTGTTCTGTGGACTTTTCCTAAAGGCCATCAAGAAGATAAGGAAACTCCGCGCCAAACAGCTCTTCGTGAATTATGGGAAGAAACTCATATGGTTCCGTTAAGTATGATACGTTTAAGTGGAAAGTATTATGGAACTACAACTGTTTCGAGATACTTTATTGGCGTGTCTACAGAATCAGCGACTCCCAATACTTCTCTTTGGAAAGTCCCTGTTCTGGGTTCCTTATTGAACTTTGAAACTCTAAGTCTTCGTTGGGCTTCATGGGATGAAGCTAAATATTTGATTTCACTGTCTCCTAATCAAATATCTCGAGATCGTGATCTTCAAGTTCTTAATCGCGCCAAGAAAAACATTGTTAATGCTCTTAATTCCTTGTATTAACTATATTTCCTTTTATAAAGTTATGTGATATAATGTAAGCATCAACAAAAAACTTGGAGGAAATGAGATGTTAGAGTCAAAACAAGAAGGGGTTATCCAAAAGGTAGACAGTTCGGATCCCGTTGTTACCGATGATTCTAATTGGATAAATAATGCGTGTAGCTGTTGGGTTAAACGGGAATCTCCGCAATTTCGGTATATTATTCGCTGGGGTGCTCATAATCCATCCTGTAAAGTATTTCGGCCAACTCGCGATCCAGTCGATGCTGTTTACGACGCCAAAATGAGACTATGGTTTGAAAAGAGGCTCGAATGATTATCCATCCTCAAGATTTAATTCTGACTAAAAAATCAAATGATATTGTTACTGTTGCAGCCTTTAATCCCCAATTAACTTGTGTCGTGCGTGGACATATCATTACTGGAACTTACGTAATCCGTAATGGCAAGGTAATCTGTTGTGCTCACTACCTTCGATCTTAATAGCTTTATTGGAATGGTGTACAATATAAAACTAACATGATATAATGATTCTCACACCAACTAAATGAAAGGAATCTTATATGAAAATCTCCCGCAAAACTGCAGTTTCCCTTATCCACGACACTCGAGATGCAGGCACCATCTTTGGCGTGACTTTTATTAAGAAGGATGGTACTGAGAGGACAATGTCTGCTCGGCTAGGGGTTCGTAAGGGGGTTAAGGGTATTGGCCTTTCGTATACTCCGGCTGATTACAACTTAATTGGTGTGTTTGATATGAATAATGGATTTCGCATGATCAACGTTTCGGGTCTTCGGAGGCTTAGCATTGGGGGAATAGAATATGAAATCATTCCTTAAAGAGATGTACAAAATTATTTAATTATGATAAAGTAAAGCATACTTTATCATAAAGGGAGGACAATTCTACGGGCCCACAGTTGGTGGTGGGCCCGTAGAATTTTAGTATGTACATTTTTTTCTGGTCCTGATATAATAATCTTGTTAATCTAAATGGAGACATCAAATGCAAATTACGAAGTCCGAAGCGTCCACAATTCTGATGTGTATTTCGACCCACGAAATGGAAGCTGACAAGTCCGAAACAACAGAAGCGTTGCGGCAAAAGATTTACAAGGCATTTCCACCATTGCTTAAGGCTCAGCAGCGTCAAGATCAGTGGGAGGAATTCTGGGGTAATACTGTTGAGCAGGATCCGCGAGTGCAATCTATTCGTAGTCAGATTAATCAGGTTAATGTGTTAACTGATATGCTTCGTAATCAGCCTAAAAATTATGAAGCTGGGCGAAAAAAGCTTGATGAGCTTTTTGATGAACTCTACTCAACTAAGAAAAAAGTCGCCGAAGAACTTTCTCCTAATGAAGCTAAACATTTGATTTCATCGTCTCCTATTAATCAAGATCTTGATCTTGATGAAACTATGAAAGTATGATGTTTAGTGCATCACTATGATGGTAACTCTTCTTTAAAAAAAGTTGGGGTAAGTATCATAGCTATGATATGTCTAGTCTTCCTAGTATGGAATGTTTTGCGGGTTCCTAAAAACGAAGACACCACTAAAAAATAGGATTTACAATTGTCCACCCAAGTGATATAATAATCTCATTAACTAAACAGGAGGGTTTACCAATGGTAAACAAATGGGATCGCCGGGACAACAAGCGCAAAAAGAAAATGAAGGTGGATGGGACTTCAACTAAGCTTCTTTGGAAGATTATTATCGAAAAATCAGATAGAGTTCGACAATAAGACTGACTAAGGAAAAATATATGAAACCGATTACTCCAAAGCAACATCAACTTGCTATTGCCAAACGTACACTTCGAATGCCAGATGCGATAGCAGGTGTAATGGGTGGGCCTACAAAAGCTGAAGCACAAGAGATTATTCAGAAACTAGAAGAGCTTGAAACCTTGGAGGAAGAAGAGTAACTCTTAAACCAGAAGGGGGGTGAGGCCGTAGAACAGAACACCCCTCAGAGGGGTGTTCTGTTCTACTGGTTGTATTTAGTACTCTTTTACAATTACACCACCATTAAACGGAAGGATAATTGTTAACGATTCTCGTTCTAGCCATTCCATAGCAGCGATTTCTTTTTCGTTCTCATCGACTTCGGATAGCTCACCTTCCTCGTCCGGATCAGGTTCATCCGGTTCATACCCATGTTCTTCTGCAGCCTCTAGTGCCGACTCATATTCAGTATACTGATCTCGAATTACTTCAACCTCTAGCTCTATGTCTACATTTTCGTTTTCTTCCATCTGTTCAATATGGTCGATGATTGCTCGAGCTCCTCTATAAGACCAATTGGCGTAACTATCTGCTAGAAGCATATCAACGGCTTGACTGGTTGTTAATGTCATTTTCATTATACTACCTCCTGATAATCAATCATATATTGTATAGTTTTCTGAAGTGTTACCAAGTGCTCGGGCGTCAAATTGTATAATGTTAGCATTATTCCTTTATCAACTGTGCCTGACCACAATTCGACCGAAACATCACTTAACTGAATGTTAATTTGATTCTCTGAAGTAGACAATGTTTTTGTAGGATAAAAAACTAAATGCATTTCTAAATCTCCAGGCTGCTAGTTTGGTTCTTTAACAATTGAAATGATGCCATATAAAGTCCACCCCCCAACCCAAGGGCATTGTCAAATGCGTCAATAGTGTATTTGTAGACTTGATTATCTGTAGCTCCCGGAAACCTATAACGTATGACAGTCTGTATCCAATCCCATGCTTGTATCATTTCTTGAATGTCGTTTTGTTCAGTTGTCTCGACCATGTTATAGCCCCCTTAGATCCCAACTTACCCCGGGATAGGCAGAAACTAGGATGAGGATCTAGCTTCTGCCTATGCCGCGATCAGTGAACTCTAGTCAATATCACTGGAGTTGAATCGATGAGACGCAGCACCGTCAATCGGTCGAACGTCGAGATCGTTCTTCAGATGATTTGGGAATCCAGTTGTCGCATCGTTCCAGCCTTTTCCTAGGGCAATTTGTGCAGCCTCGTATGCACTATGTGCGGGGACTAACCACTCAAATTCAACAACCTGCTTGACTATGTATTGCCGGACACCACCGCCCATAATTTCCTCCATAGCTTAGATCTCATATGCGGTTCACTTGCCGCGGGATGCACTGAAACGGTTTGCTTCAGTGCATGGCCGCGATTAGCGAATTCCTCGTCGAAGCTTATTCATGCATGAACCACAAAATCCCCACCGTTCCTTATACCGATAATAAAACCATGATGGCTTTTTGCACAACTTGCAAACACTAGTTGTCTTGACCCAATTACCATTCATGTTGTACTCCGTGGTTTATCAATAACCGTTTTTATTGATAAGGCCATTATATATAGTTGAAGAGGAGAAGTAAACCAGTTTACAAAGGAGAGAAAGTATGGTATAATGAAGAAATGAGTAAGAAGAGAATCCGTAGAACTTCCCATGGGATGGGAAGTTCTACGGATTATGCCACGAGGGGGATTTTTAAAATCCCCCTCTCATTCGTCGCTTCGCTGTTTACGGGTGTACGCGTTAGGACCCCGGCGCGTCTGATGGCAACTTTAGCTCCCACCAAGTGGGCCATATAACCGACGTTTCTTCGGGGCGAGTACCGTCGTCGTTGACGTGCGTCCTGCACGTGGCACAGATGCAAGCGTCGTCGGGTTCCTGTTCGGAGTCGGCTTCGAGCTGCACCGACTCGACCGGCGGGCTGAAGGTGTGCGTGTGGGTGGCGTGCGCTCCACAGTAGCACTCCCAATAGACCAAGACGGTGTAGTCGGGCCACAAGCCGCCATTGTCGATGTTGTTCTGTTCGATCTGTCTTGACCATGCGTGCCTGTGCGTTGCCATTTCCATTACCTCCTGGGCGTCGGTCAGGCGTCCCTCTAATCATTGCCCTCTTTGGTCGAGCCGATGCAGAACTGGCAGGTACATTCAGGGCCATTATTTGGGATCCTGGCGAAGCCGCTCAATCGTCTGCCGCAATTTCTCAATGGCTTCCTTGTTTTCCGGAGAAGGGCGCTTATACATCCCCCTTAGCGATTCTTCAAGGGCTTTGATCGCGTGACGTTGGCACATGCCGAGATACACGACCGGAGTCGGGCATGGATATCGATGTATGTTAGGTGGTTTTATGTATGGATCGCGCCTCACAATATCAACGGAGCATTTTTTCGCTTCGGAAACCTTCACTTTGAACCCCCACCGTTGCCAGTCAGGTACCAATAACCGTTTTTATTGGTAGGATTATTATATATGGTCTGAGGGGAGAAGTAAACCAGTTTACAGGGGCACAAAAGTATGGTATAATAAAGAAATGAGTAAGAAGAGGATCCGTAGAACTGAACCCTCCAGAAGAGGGTTCAGTTCTACGGATTATGCCACGAGGGGGATTTTTAAAATCCCCCTCGTGTGAAGCACTCACTTATGACACAGTGGAGAATTTACCAGGACCGTCAGTGTCGTTTTCAGAGGGCTTAATTCCTTCGTTCATAATTGCTAATCTAGCGGCCTTGCAATCTGATCGGAATTGGAATCCCCGCCCCATATACGACTCTCTTTCCATACCAGCAGTCACATCTGCAATTCTAGATGCTAATGTGAATGAACTAACACCATCTTCAAAGTCCCAGAGTGGACCCTTTGGATTATTTGGGTCATGCTTGAAACTTGTTCCTCCAAAGGTAAGGCCGAATGGTTCTCCGATTTTGTTTGCCTCTTCAGTTTTGATAATTCTGTGGCTACCAATATCGTTTTCTAGTCGATCAATGGCTGTGAGTTTCTCTTCTTTAGTACTCATTGTTACTCCGTTATTTGTTTTACCAATAACCGTTTTTATTGGTAGGATCATTATATCATATTGGGATCCATATGTAAAGGTGGTTTACAAAGGAGAAAAAGTATGGCAGTAGAACTGAACCCTCTTCTGGAGGGTTCAGTTCTACGGATTATGTCACGAGGGGGATAAAAATCCCCCTCGTGAATTTACTTCTAAGCCAAGTACTTTTCCCTAATTCTTTCTGCTATGTATGAAAATGAACGTCCATTATCGTTCAGTCTAGCATACTCCATAAAATCATTGTCATCATCATCCTCGGGAAACCGTTCTATTTCAATCCATTCGTATACTAGATCAGGAGGGAAAATATATTCGGCGTCATAACTAATATTCCAACCTTTAGGATAAAGCTCAGAATTATGGAGATTATCTTCTATTTCTAGGGGAACTCCATCTTCTATAGCAACTTCACATAAAACGCCCAAGCAACAATATAGATCTTTATTTCCTTCTTTTGTTCTAAGTGCATTCTTTCCTTGAGAAAACTTTCCAGATAGCAAAGCATCGACCCACTTTTGAATTCTTTCCTTATTTGCCATCAGAAACCTCCAGCGGTGGAGACCGCTTATTCTAAATTGTGGCTAGTCATTGAATACTCGGATAGTGTCTCCGGTACTATCTACAAAGTAGTCTACATGCTCAATCTCATTAGTGAAGGAGTTACGAACTATATTTGTGCGGAAAACTATGCCATAACGCCCAGCAAGCAATTTTTTTGGCCAGATCCCAGGAGGTAATCTGAGTTCTGAAGCTTCGATGGTTTTTACTTGTGACATTGTTGTTTCCTTTTTCCTCCTCCCCTCTCTTTCGAGAGGGGAGGATTTGGTTCAACCTCGTCTTGTTTTAGCTAGCGTCTACATATTTACAGACGGTTCGGAGAAGGTTATCGTAGTCACCGCTAGTTGCCTCGCGTTGGAATTCATTGATGTCGTCTATAGTTGCACCACCACGTCGCAAGGCTCGAGTTACCCGACCAAGAATAGAGAACGCGTTGCCATCTTCGCCTACTAGTTGGACCGTGATTTCCGGGTACTTAGGCGTGTAGCCTATCATGTCGGACCTCCGTTATTTGTTTTACCAATAACCGTTTTTATTGGTAAGACCATTATATACTGTCAAAGGGGAGAAGTAAACCAGTGTACAGGAGAGTAAAAGTATGATATAATGAAGATCCGTAGAACTTCCCATGGGATGGGAAGTTCTACGGATTATGTCACGAGGGGGATTTTTATCCCCCTCGTGTGAAGCACTCCTTTATACTACTTCTTGGTAAAGCCCATAGTCTTCGTCAGTTCCGAGACCAGCACTGCGGAGTACATCGGAATCGGCTTCTGCGTCTCTGCCACGGAATGGGTCGGGGTCGTAATCGTCTTGACTGTAGTAGTCTTCTCTTGCATTCTCGTCGCAAGTACACTGTGGCTTTGCGACTTGCTCAAGTTTTATCAGCAAAGACCGACTTACTAAGTCGTTCACGTTGTTACCAGGGATTTCCTGCTTGAGATAGGATTGCCGTCTCCAATCGTATATAACGTTATTGACAGAGTCAAGCAAGTCATCAGGATTGGGAATGAATTCTGGTGCGTTATCGCTGGCCAGGCATCTGGGGTGATGATCTTCTTGATTCCATGGAGCCCTTGGATCGTAAAAAGAACCGGGGGGATAGTTACCCATAGACGTACTCCTTGGTTTACCAATAATCGTTTTTATTGGTAGGACCATTATATACGGTTTAGGAGGAAAAGTAAACCAGTGTACAAAGGAGCAAAAGTATGGTATAATGAAGATCCTAGAACTTCCCATGGGATGGGAAGTTCTACGGATTATGTCACGGGGGGGAATTTTCATTCCCCCCCCGTGCGGTGAATTAAGGCCTGTAGTCGGCCGGGAAACCACACTCTATGTTCATTGCTGGGATTATCTGATCTCTCATTACTATCGAGTCCTTGGCCTTCTTGAGCACCCACCCAAGATCGTGTGGCTTCTCCAGAGAGTTATTCCAGACCTTTAGAGCTATCCCGATTTTCTGGCCAAGGTCCTTCATGTAGGAATCTTCGTTCGTTTCGTTCTTCCATACGTAGTTGACGATGGCATCGATGCTATTCATTGTTAAATATATCATTTTAATCTGATCATCAACATTAGACCCGTTCTTCATAATCGGTTTCCCTTTCTGATGAGGGTGATTTACCAATAACCGTTTTTATTGGTGAAATCATTATATACGGTCAGAAGGGAAAAATAAACAGGTGTACAAAGGAGAGAAAGTGTGGTATAATGAAGATCCGTAGAACTTCCCATGGGATGGGAAGTTCTACGGATTATGTCACGGGGGGAATTTTCATTCCCCCCCGTGTGAGGATCTAGGAAAGCCAGTTTACCAGGTGCCAACTACCGCCGCATGATGATCCATTGCAGACTGTCAAGCTGGGATCCCTGAGAGCTTTCCAAATTTTGTCTATTTCCTCCGTTGGATTAGTGAAGTGTTTATCTTTCAGGCCGTCGTCAGTCATCATCTTGATTTCGTAGATCCAATCGAGGAGATCATTACGCTTGAGCTCCTCCGCCATAGACTCTAGGCCAGAATAAAATACCTCTAAAAACCCGTTCTTCATAATCGGTTTCCCTTTCTGAGGGGGTTGATTTACCAATAACCGTTTTTTATTGGTAGGACCATTATATATGGTCGGAAGGGAAAAGTAAACCGGTTTACAAAGGAGAGAAAGTGTGATAGTAGAACAGTAGAACTTCCCCCTCCCTTCGGGAGGGGGTTCTGTTCAGGTTCTACGGGTTGAGACACGGGGGGAATTTTCATTCCCCCCGTGCTCTGTGTTCACTGCTGCTCTGCCACTTCCGACGCTCGCTCCGCCATGTCCTGCTCGGACACGGAGCGTCGATATGCTTCGGCACGCCGGGCGTAGTAGCGAGCGCGCCGGGCGACGCCGCGTTCGTACTTGTGGTCCAGGTAGTCGTCTTCCCTCAGGTACACACGGAACGTGACGCGGGTAAACTTGACCTTGAACCAGAAGTCGGTTACAGCTTGCGTAAACCTGGCCCACATGTTGCGCTTGCGACGTGGCATAACACATCTCCTTTGAGGATTAATCCTCAACTACTTCGCCGCCTTACATAACGCCTAACACTTTCAGCCAAGAATTGTGGCCATGCTCACACACACCGTCGGGTTCCACTTCGCAACCATCCGTGGCGGGAACCACCGAGTCCCACAATTCCTCAATATCCGGCATGGCCATCGTCGCAACGTGACGCTCGCCACGCTTGCGACCACAGCTCACGCACTGGTCAACCTCGACCCGTGCCATGATTCACGCTCCTTGAGGATTAATCCTCAACTAATTTGAGCTAACGTGGGCAACCACCACCAAGCACTGACCACGCCAGATGCTTCCAACCCTCGGCGGTCTTAATCATGAAGTGCCCCATGATGTAGGGGCGATTGCACTTTACGCAAACCATATCGGTTTCCCTTTCTGAGGGGGTCGTTTTACCAATAACCGTTTTTTATTGGTAAGACCATTATATATGGTTTGAGGGGAGAAGTAAACCAGTTTACAAAGGAACAAAAGTGTGGTAGTAGAACAGTAGAACCCCCCCCTCCCTTCGGGAGGGGGTTCTGTTCAGGTTCTACGGGTTGAGACACGGGGGGAATTTTCATTCCCCCCGTGTGGAGGCCTACTGTGCCTCTTCGAGATTGATTGGGTACTTAGTTCCCCATCGGTCCTTCCACTTCTGGGTGAATTTGGTGGGGTTGTCGGTGGCCAGGGGATACTCTGGGTAATCCTCGGCCCCGATCATCATGCGGAGCTTCATGGCCAACTCTCGGAAGAATCGAACGTCGCTGGATGGGAGGCCAGAGTACTCACGTTGGGTACCCATGATGTCGCAGTGCCTGATCAGGCTCATGATCTGTCCATCGTTGCGATGGGAGAGGTCGATTATAAGCAGTTTCGCTTCCCCAAGCCATTTGATCTCTGTCGCTGTGTCTAGCCGGTTCTTCATACTTGTCTCCTTAGGGGTCGTTTTACCAATACTCGTTTTTATTGGTAAGACCATTATATACGGTTGGAATGGAGAAGTAAACCAGTGTACAAAGGAGAGAAAGTGTGGTAGTAGAACAGTAGAACCCCCCCCTCCCTTCGGGAGGGGGGTAAGAGTAAGAAGAGAATAAGAAGAGAATAAGAAGAGAGTAAGAAGAGAAGTTCTACGGGGAGGGGGCACGGGGGGGATGGAGTCCCCCCCGTGCGATCGATTAGGATTCGATCAGGTGGAAGTCACCTACTGGGCATGTCTCTGTTCCATCACAGATTACCATCTGTGGGTTCATGAGAGCTTTCCAGATAAGACCGAGATCCTTCTGCAGATGAAAGGTGTGCTCATGTGGTCTGCCGTTCATAACGGCGAAGTCATTGTCTTCCTTCATCTGGAGATCTTGGAGCCACTCAATGACGTCCTGTCGATTGAGCTTTGTAGCTGCAAGCCATATGGCTGCATCCAAGGCCTTAAAGAGTTCAGGTTGCATGGCCGTACTCCTTTTAGGGGTCACCCCCTAATATTTTTATTCGAATACCGTTTATTCGAATAAATTAATTAAATTAATTAATTAATTAATTTAATTAACGAATTAATTATATATTAAAAAATTACGTTCGTAAATAGGGGTGTACAACGGAGCAAAAGTGTGGTAGTAGAACAGTAGAACCCCCCCTCCCTTCGGGAGGGGGTTCTGTTCGGGTTCTACGGGTTGAACATGGGGGAAATTTTCATTCCCACCATGTGATGTCCTATGAAGCGCCTACCGCCAGAACCCAACTAAACCGTGGCTACGTTCAAAAACTCCCTTCCTTTCCTTGTGGTTGTTTTACCAATAACCGTTTAGACCACGCCGGGATTCCTAAGAGCCGCCCACACGTAGTGCACGAGATGTAGTCGTCTCAGCTCCTTAGATGTCGCTCTCATAGCCTCAATTTCTTCTGGAGCTTTGATACCTAGATCTGCGAATGCCAATGCAATTGCATCAATTGCTACTGCGCAATCAACAAGGACCTTAATCTGGTCATTGTCTATATTTATTTCTAGCTTCATGATCATTCCTCCTTTCCTTGCTGTTGTTGTGTCAATAAACGTTTTTATTGGTGAGATGTCGGCTATCCAATCCGACCATCAGGAAACTTCAGGATCGATGTCCCCTTGATATCCTGGCGATTCCTGCACTTGTAACAGGCGGTGGTCGTAGTGCCTGCGGGATACGAGACCAGATCGTACAGGACTCTACAACGAAGGCAATGAACAGTGCCGCTAGACTTCCGCATGGGCTTAACTCCTTCCATTCTTGTGTCGGTGATCACTTCGCCCTCCTGGGGCGTCGGTCAAGACGCCCCGCTACTCTCTATGGCTCGCTCGCCGCGAGCTCGTTCTTCAGGCCGTCTCGTCTGCGTAAATCACTTCGACTTCGGGCTGCTCTGACTCTTTACTCGGCTCGCGGAAGGTTTGGGCCTGGATGACGCGCGCTCCACAGCGGCACTCCCACGAAACGGTTACCGTGTAGTTTTTCCACTCCCACTTGGGGTGGCTCTCTTGGATGTTTCTGGCCCATCCGTGCCTGTGCATTCCCAAATCCATCGTCTGTACCCCCTTCCAATAACCATTTTTATTGGTAGGACCATTATATATGGTCGGAATGGAAAAGTAAACCAGTGTACAAAGGGACAAAAGTGTGATAGTAGAACTTCCCCCTCCCTTCGGGAGGGGGTTCTGTTCGGGTTCTACGGGGTTGAACACGGGGGGAATTTTCATTCCCCCCATGTGATGTCCTATGAAGCGCCTACCTCCAGAACCCAACTAAACCGTGGCTACGTTCAAAAACTTCCTTCTGCCATTCCCATGACATACTTTTCGCCTCTTCCACAAGATCGAGTGGCAGTTCGTACGTTTGCTCGATCCAAGAGTCATGACGAGAGAAGATGCATGGTACCTTATAGATCTTCGCGTTCATCCAGCTGGGATCTCGAGAGACCTCCCACGCGAGTTCTGCAACTATTTTCTGTAAATCGTGCTGTGGTCTGCTCGAAGCATTTGATACGGAATGAACTGCAATGAATGTACCACCCTTGTCGGGGTCCCACTCCTTCCAAGTGTTTTCCCAAAGGTTGTAATACGATTGCTTCATGACAATTCCTTTCCTTGTGGTTGTTTTACCAATAACCGTTTTTATTGATGAGATCATTATATACGGTTTAGAAAGAGAAGTAAACCAGTGTACAGGAGAGCAAAAGTGTGGTAGTAGAATTTCCCCTCCCTTCGGGAGGGGGTTCTGTTCGGGTTCTACCCCTTCTTCCACTTCGGGAGGATAGGTTTGTTCCTACCCTCCCGACTTGTTTGTGTGTTACGGCTTCCAGCCTGAAGAACGCATTATGAAGGGGTATTGAGGCCAGCTAGCGATGCAGGTATCCACATGAATCCAACCCCTATCAATCTTGATCATGAAGCGTCCAATGATGGGCGGTTGGCCACATACGATGCATATGACAGTATCAGTCATTTGTTTCCTTTCCTTAATGGATTGGTTTACCAATACTCGTTTTTTATTGGTAAGACCATTATATATGGTCGGAATGGAAAAGTAAACAAGTGTACAAAGGAGAGAAAGTGTGATAGTAGAACTTCCCCCTCCCTTCGGGAGGGGGTTCTGTTCAGGTTCTACGGGTTGAGACACGGGGGAATTTTCATTCCCCCGTGGATTTCATCATTTTGGACTAGTCGTATCCGAGACGCCCCTCCCATATTCTTTCCTCGGCTGCTGCATACTCTTCACCGAAAAACTTTAGATTTGCTTGGTAGCGCTCGACTTCCCGAACTCCCTCTGCAGATTCCTGATCGAGAGCGGGATTAACACCAGCTGTTCTGCATCCTGAATGCCAGATCTCTCTAGAGTCAGGATCCCATATGACATACTCTCCAACAGAGATCTTATTCTTACAGATGCCTGAGCACGTTCCACGAAACTTCGTGACGATATGTCGTAATGTCATAGACCTAACTCCTTCGTAAGACAGGTAGCTCGGTTTACCAATACTCGTTTTTTATTGGTGAAATCATTATATATGGTCGGAATGGAAAAGTAAACCAGTGTACAAAAGAGAGAAAGTATGATAGTAGAACTTCCCCCTCCCTTCGGGAGGGGGTTCTGTTCGGGTTCTACGGGTTGAGACACGGGGGGAATTTTCATTCCCCCCGTGCACTCTAACTAACTTTTATTGATTGAAAATTGTGGTACTCCGTAGCCTAAAGCATCACACCATGTTTCAAGGTCTTTGATCATAATACGCCAGTCTTTGAGAATTTCGGGGCTTGCACCAATAGACTTGAGAGCATTCCATTGCAGATAAAGCCTTTGTAGAGAGTGCTGTCGACACTGTCCACAATACACGACCCTTGGATCAGCAGACATGTGGCTACGAGATTTTGAACAAGTGTAGCAGCGAGTAGACATAATGGAGACCATCGAGAACCTCCTGTGGGCTTTTCGTGTGGCCCGTTTACCAATAACCGATTTATTGGTAAAACCATTATATCACGTTTATAAGGAAAGTAAAACAGTTTACAAAGTAGCAAAAGTATGGTAGTAGAACTCCTCCTCCCTCTGGGAGGAGGATGATGAAAATTCTACCGGTCACATGATACATGGGAATGAAAATTCCCAGTATTAACGTTATCCATTATCCTCTTTTAGTTTCTTTGTCCGAGTTCTATTTCTAATAATATCCGATTTTGAATTTGTTTCCGGCGGCTCTAAAATTTAGCCTAATTGTTAGTGTCCAGTATGTCTGGACAGGAATTAACTATACTAAATCCCATTAATGGAGTATAATCAGCTCTTTAATACCTTATATAGTGAAAAGAGGCTGTTAGGAGGGCAGGACCACCAGTAGAATTGTAATAGGCCCTAAATAAGTTTTATATGTTATAATATATATATCTATATGGATTCTATTGTACCTTATAGTCTATATCCGTTCTACTACCTGCTAGTGTTATTATTGCAGTATTGGCAGCCCAGGATTATCTGAGGATTTTTTATCGTCGAATTCGCTTTGATTTTAGACTTAGACTCTGGGCCACGGCTTGGAGATTGAGTCATCAACTTTCTGATATGGAGAACATGGAGAAGTGTAGGGACGATGTTTTCGCATAGGCAATTTAGGTATTCTTTATGAGCTCCCTAGGTCTTTTTTTGGAAAACAATTTTTTTAAAAAAAAGTCTGATCCCTAGGTCTTTTTTTGGAAAACAATTTTTTTAAAAAAAGTCTGGATTATAAAATTGTAGTGAAACTAGAATTGGGCTATATGCTCGAAAGGAAATGTGCAGATATGAGGAGGATGTATGGGTTGGATTGGAGTTGATTTTGATGGAACATTGGCAATGTATGATTATTGGAGGGGAATTCATCATACTGGTGAACCAATTCCTCTTATGGTAGAAAGAGTTAAAGATTGGATTTCAAGTGGAATTGAAGTTAAAGTTTTTACGGCGAGGCTCGATGATGGAAATAGAGAATTTGCAGTAAGAATTATCCAAGAGTGGTGTCTAAAACATATAGGCCAGGAGTTGCCAGTAACAAATGTTAAAACCATGTCAATGATTGAATTGTGGGATGATAAAGCGGTGCGAGTCGAAAAAAATACTGGAAAAAGAGTGTGTTATTAATTAAATGGCATTAATTCAAATTATACAAGGATCCTTTGTTGGCTGTAATTGCCATCAAAATCTCAAAATCCTCGGCGCATCCGGAGATATTCTGCATGTTAAAATTGATGGCCAGTTTATTATTATGCCTGATGATCAGGATATTCCAGAAAAATGCCGAACATTCTATTTTAAAAAACATGACGCGAGGTGGATACGTCTTCTTTCAGAAGAAGATGTGATACAATTTCTTAAAGACAAGGAAGTTAACATTGAGGTTATGTGAAAATGAGACTTGAAGCTAGACTTTTATCATCAAATGGAAAAACAGTTCATACTGTTACTTTCGACTCCGGCAGATATTCTTGTACATGCCAATCATGGAAGATTAAGCTAAAGCAGCAGTCTGATTGCAAACATATTATTGAAGGGCGTCTAAATTGGTTTAAGACGAATAAGAATCTAATTAAATGAGAATTTATTTGGCTGGGCCATTATTTACTTCATATGAAAGACGTTGGAATAGAGATTTAGCGCGAAGTCTTGAAAAACTTGGAGAATTTGTTTATCTTCCACAAGAACATGAAGAAAGAGAAGCAAACGCAAAATCTATATTCTTAATGAATATAGATAGCCTTAATCTTTGTCAAATTCTTGTTGCCAATCTAGATCAACCTGATCCAGATTCTGGTACTTGCTTTGAAGTTGGATATGCCTTTTCAAAAGGTATTCCAATCTTCTATTATAGAACAGATTTTAGAAAAATGGCAGAATTTGTGGGGGGCGAAGTAAATCTTATGCTTGAAATGGCCGGAGAACGAATTGATTCTGATTACAATACTGATCCAGCTTCTCTTGCAAAGAAGATCAAACAGGCTATTTACAAGTAATTAGAGATATAGTATAATGTATTTATAGTCAATACTTTAACTATAAAGAGGAATGAAATTGAAAGCTCTTATTAATCAGGATAAATTAGACTTCTTTCTTCAAAACAATCAGAATGTTCTTATAGAAGGTGGTCATGGAGTTGGAAAGACCGCCGTTGTTAAGCAGGTATTTGATAGGGCTAAGCTTAAGGCAAAGTATTTTTCTGGGGCTACCCTTGATCCTTGGGTTGATTTTATCGGTGTGCCAAGACCAGTTATTGATACTTCAACTGGGCAGACAGTTCTTGATCTAATTCGTCCAGTTGAATTTCAAAACGATGAAATTGAAGCAATCTTTGTTGATGAGTTTAACAGAACTCCAAAGAAGGTTCGTAATGCTCTCATGGAACTCATGCAGTTTAAGACTATTAATGGAAGGCCTTTCAAAAAACTTCGAGTTGTATGGGCGGCGATCAACCCTGATGATGAAGAAAAGTATGATGTTGAAAGCATTGACCCAGCACAAAAAGATCGTTTTCACATTCATATCGTTGTACCCTACAAACCATGTCCAGTTTATTTTTCTATAAAGCACCCGGAAGTTGCAGCTGCAGCAATTGATTGGTGGGGTGAACTTCCAGAAGAAGCCAAGGAACTGATCTCTCCGAGAAGATTGGATTATGCCCTCGATCTTTATAAGATTGGTGGAGATCTTCGAGATATAATTCCTCATTCTTGCAATATCTCCAAGCTTCTAACTGCTTTTACAGAAGGACCGATGAGGAAACGACTTGAAACCATGTATGAAAACTTGGATGCCAAAGAAGCTAAAAAGTTTTTCTTGAATGAAAATAATTATGCTTCTGCATCTTCTTATGTTATTAAGAATGATCTATGGAGGGAAGCATTTCTTCCATTCTTCCCACTTGAGAAGCTTTCTTCGCTTGCTTCGACAGAAGACTTGGCATTAGCCAAGATGGTGGAAAAGGTTAGAGCGGTTCCAGATTTCAAGGAAATTCTTGTTCAAAAGTTTAAGATGGGAAATCAAAAGTTAGAAGAAAAGATTATTAATTTGGTTGATCACTACCACGGAGTTGATAAGAATTTAGTTATTCGACTCTTAAAGGGAACCCATATTAATCCAAAGGGTTGGATTGATGAGCTTCAGTCAACCAAAAATGCTACTGAGCGTGTGCAATTATTCAATGATTTCAAGAAAACGATAGTCGCAGGTAATTCATTTGATGTAACAGCACATGGATTAATGTTTGTTCTTACATTGATTAAGTTCTCTTCTCCCGTTACTATCAAGTCTTTTGATGGTTTGGCAGAGACTATAAACTTGATTTTAAAGAACTTTGAAGCAGTTGGAAATCCAATTTCTTCGATCATAAAGGCTGATATTGCATTTACACCGGCTCTAGAAAAACTTAAGGAGCACAAGGAGATTTTCGACGCACTTCTTCCAGAAGTACAGAAGGCAATATAATGGCTGAAACTCTCTCTAAAAAAGATAAAGATCTTGTAGTTAAAGATTGGATTCCACCGAAGGAGTGGCTAATTTCGAAAGACGAATTTAGAAAGTACTCTCGGGAGTTGGAATTACATCATTCAATTTTCTATCGTCTTTGGGAAATGGGAATTCCATTACCAGACTTTAGACTAGAAACTGCAGCTGTTTTATACGACGAAAGCGGAGAAGTTATTAACTTCGTCTTTAACCCAGATTTCTGGAGAAAAAATGACGAATATACAAGAACATTTATTCTAGCCCATGAAATGCTTCATATTGTTCTTCATCATGGGTATCGTAGTTCATTTCTTCCAAACAAAAGCGTAGCCAACGTTGCCCTTGACATTGTTGTCAATGAAACTCTTGTTTCTGGCTTTGGTTTTAACAGGGAGAAAGTCAAAAACTGGAAAAACTTATGTTGGATAGACACAGTTTTTGTTGGAGACAAAGATGTTCAGATTGGGCAAACTTTTGAATATTACTACGACAGACTTCTTAAAAAAGCTGAAGAAAACGGAGCTGGCGGTAAAGAACTAGACAACCTTATTATTGTAGATTCTCATAAACATTCTTTTGACGGAGAAAATTCTCCAAAGAATCAAAAGACTATCAAAAAACTCGGAGAAGAAATGCCTCAAGATGAAATTGAATCAATTGAGCCATTGATTGATCAGCATGATTCTTCTTCAAAGGAAGCCGGTTCAAATTCTCTTGGTCAATGGATTTTTATTCGAAATAAGCCAATTGTTCGAAAGAAGAAGTGGGAAACCGTCATTAAGAAGTGGGCCATTTGGTCTTTAAAAACTGTTGAGCGAGAAGTAGAACAATGGGCCCGTATTCCAAGGCGTCTTGCTAGCCTACCAGATTCAATGATGCTACCAACTAATATGCCAACTGATGTACCTTTGGATAAATCAAAGATTTCAGTTTGGTTCTTTATTGACTCATCTGGTAGCTGTCTTGGCATGACTGATCGATTCTTTCATGCCGCTCAATCTTTGCCACCTGACAGGTTTCAAGTTAAACTAATGTCATTTGATACAAAAATATATGACCTAGATATAAAACGCCCACGACTTCGTGGAGGAGGTGGTACTGATTTTTCCATCATTGAGCAGTATATTCAAGCTAAGTGTAATGGAAACTATCCTTTAGCTGTATTTGTTTTGACAGATGGTTATGGAACTCCAGTTAATCCTGAAAAGCCGAAGAATTGGTATTGGTTTTTGTCAGAGAATTATCGTACATTTACTCCAAAAGAATCCAATATTTATCTTCTTTCAGATTTTGAATAAGACATGAATCAAATTAAATGCGATAGATGCCCAAAAACATGCACCGCAATCTATGTATTTGATTCTATCAAGATATCTATTGAATTTGGTTCTGGTTCCAAGAAAGACGTTGTTCTTTGTTTTTGTTGCTTTAATGATCTTCAATTTGAAGATTTTATGAAAGCTATTCCTTCAGTAGAGACTCAAAATAGACCAATAGTTTTTTAAACTATGAATATTTGAATATAATCAATAGATTATCGTTAAATATTAACGAGGAGGGTTTATTGTGTCTTTTGATTGGCTACATAAAGATGTCGTGAACAATCCATCTTTTTTAAATGCATATATTAAAGAATATTCTAAGTTAAATGAATCTAAACCAATTCCAAGAGATCATCACGTATCTATACCTCCAACTTCTTTAGAAGCTGTAGAGAAAGAATTACATCCTTATTTTTTTGATAAATCTTACTGGAATATCTTTCTTGAAAATCATCATTTAACAGATCCAGATATTAAGAAAGATATTAATAGTCTCATTAAAATGCTAATTGATGGTGGAGAACTTAAAGACGAAGCTGAAATAATTATTAAGAATGAAATAATTAAGGGTAGTATTCTTGGTCGAGCACTTGAATTAACTTCTCGTTTTGAAACAACTTTGATAGATCATTGGTTTAATACATTTGAAAAACGTAAACAAAAAGCTTCTTCAGATTTCAATCAGAAATGGCGTGGAGAAGACCACGATCTTTATGTTTCCGTCTATGGCCCAGATCTCATTGAAGCTAGAAAAATATATCTTAAGAAAAAGAACTTAGAAGACCCACCCAAAGTTATTCTAGATGAATCACAGTTTCTTCTGCAGGGCCACTTTTCTTATGAAGAAGGAAAACCTTATAGTGAGATAAGAAATGAAGGTTTTATGGTGCTTGGTGGTGGATCTGTTGAAACAGACTTTCCCGGGCAAATTTTTATGATTAACTATGATTTAATTAAAATACCAAATTTTGAAAGAGAAAGAAGATATGATAAACAAAAGAAACAAGAGGAGTTTAATATACCAATTCCAGAGGATGTAGAAGTTTCTAATATTAAAGAAGAATTTCCATTCTTGGAAAAAGAAGAGGCCTTTGATGCTCCTCCCAATAAAATCAAACCATTTGTTGAAAAACAATTTTCTAGTTTTCCATTTAGCTCAAAAATATCTTCCAAAGAATATATAAAACCAGGGGAAGCTCCACCTCCAGGGGTTGTTGTTTTTAGAGGTCCAAGAGGCGGTCATTATTTTATTCCGCCAAAAAAGAAGTCTGTTGAAGACCAAAGAGGGGCAAAATTTACTTTAGAAACTTCAAAAAAAGAAGCAGACTCATTTTTTGGTGAAGGTGGTTCAGATTTTCTAGCAGATGCTTACGCCGTAGACATTCCAGGCTATTCTACTAAAATTACTTATGCGGGACACAGAGATCCAATAAAACCAAGCTGGTCGAGCGACGAGGCAGCTAACTTTTTATATGTAATGATAAATATTTATGGTGATGATCATAAAAAAGTTGGTTCTATGTTACGAGAATTTAATAAAACCAACAAAGATCTTGAAGTAAACCATAGAGAATTTAAATTAGATGAAAGTCATAGAGGGAAAGGTATTGCTTCTTCTATATCACAGAATACCGAAGAAGCATATCGAAAAGCAGGAATTCGAAAAATTAAGCTTCTTGCAGGAGATGTTCACGGTGGATATGCTTGGGCTGTTCAGGGCTACGATTTTGATCCAGAATTTAATGATAAGTCTTTAGTATTATCTAGATTTCACAAGGCTATAAAATCTCTTGCTATTCGAGAAAGGCTACCACAGTTTGAACACCTCCAAAAAGAATTTCCAGCTATAAAAGTCGATGAAGCAAACCGAATGATTGAAGAAGTTAATAAAATGAAGCATTCTTGGGAGTTTGCTAGATATAATCCTTTTAATAACGATTACGGAAAGCATTTTGGGAAAGCAGCACTACGCGGAGTTTATTATTCAGCAGTGAAAGACTTAGACCCGACTTCTAAATCTTTCAAAGTTGGAAAAGCTTATTTCCTAGCTAAGAATAAGCTAAGAATTATGGGTGGATAAATGAAAAACGATTGGATGCATGAAGAAACTATAAATAATTTAAAATTTGAAGAAGAATTTCAGAAAGAATATCAAAAGCTCCAAGAGGAGTATGATCAAGAAAAGTTAGATAAGGCATTTCAAATTGAAATGGGTCGTCAAAAAGATCCGGACTTAGCAATGCAAGAAGCAAAAAGAAATCTTGAAATTGATCCCAGATTTTATGACGACGTGGAGGTTTAATGTTTTCATATAGACAGATTCAAATATTAAAAGATAAGTGTAAGAGGTGCAACGGTAATTTTACTAAAAATGAATATAATGTTTGGGTGTGCTTAATGTGTTGTCGTTCATACGAACAAGGATTTTTTGAATCTTTGCCGAACAGATCTAGAATAGGAGAGAGAAATGCAGATAACAAGTAAAGTTGAAAAGGGGGAAAGTACCACAAAATTTGTGGTACTTGGAGATAGACAGATTCCCTTTCATGACACAAGAGCAATTAGGCTTGCTCGTAGGGTTATTGAAGATTTTCAACCAGATTATGTAGTTGATTTGGGAGACGCCCTTGATCTTCCAGATCTTTCTACAAAATATGCTCCAAAGCCAGAACACAAAATGCAGTTTAAATCTGCATTAAGAATTTATAGAGAGCAAACAGAAAAAGAAATTGAAGCTTGTCCAACAGCAAAAAGAATTTGGATTGCTGGAAATCATGAACAGCGTCTTGAGAAATACGTTTCCGTTAAAGCAGAAGCATTATGGGAACTTCTTAATGATGATGGACCGCTAACTTTACCAAAGTTGGTTGGAATTGAAGACAAGGTTACATATGTTCAACCATATGGAGAAGCTTGGGCATATCGATGGCAAGGAGCAGAATTTCTTTTTAAACATGGAGACAGACATAATAAATTTGCTTCATCGAGTGAATTAAGTGATCTTCATACTAATGGTATTTCTGGTCATTTGCACCGAATACAAATGATGATGCAACAAACATATAGTTCTTTGCATGGTTGGTGGAGTAATGGATGTCTTTGTAATATAGAAGGTCAGAATTGTCCACCTGGATATATGTCTGGGACTGGTATGAGAAATTGGCAACAGGGATTAACAACAATCATTTTTTCAAATGAAAGACCTCTATTTTCAGTTTCTCCTTGGGTAATACATCGTGGTAAAACGATTGTTAATGGTAAAGTTTATATTGATACTGGAGGTAAATAGAGTTATATAATAGAATATGGATAAACGTCGATGGAATCTCATTTCCGAAAAAATGAGAGAAGCATTACTAAAAGCCCTTCAAGATACAGGAAAAAAGATTTTCGATAAGTCTCAATCTAATATTTCAGATGATGAGTATTTGAAGTCTACCGGAAGTATTGATTTAAAAGAAGATGGGTGGAAAATTGAATATTCAGATCCACTTGCTTTAGATAAAGAATTTGGTACTCCGAAGCAGCAAATTAGGGGATCTCAAACATATGAAGTAGCTAGTTATACTCGACAAGGTTATGTAAGAAGTAATGGAGCGATTGTACCACCTCATACTGTTAAGGGTTATTCTGTAACTTTAGAAGATAAAAAAATAATTTCTTTTATAGATAGAGGCAAGAAGGAATTTAGAACAATTTCAGAAATTAAAGAAAAACAAGGTAAATTCTTCTTAAGTAGTGCTATTAATGAAGAACTAAAAAATGAATTACCAGATGATATAAAGAAAAGAATAGAGGAAATTAAACTATAGAAAGAGGAAAAATGATGTCAGAACGATTAACAGAAAATCAAAGATATACTATAACAGTGACAGATAATCAAAGATACATTATGGAAAGGGCAGCAAGAGTTGTACGTGAAATTCTTGATCTTGTCGAAGTATATGCTCCTGAAACTCCACAGAGAGAAAAATTAAAGCAACTAATGGAAAATTCAATTTATGCATTTCGAGATGACATGCTAAAGAAGTTTACAATTACAAAACCAGCTGGTCAAAAGGAGACATCTTAATTATGTGGATGATTGAGAGAAATAGTAGTTTAAAAAGCGATCAAGTTCAAGGAACTTATGAATATTTAGCTTCAGTTCATAGAACTTTGTTCCTTTATGGGCCAGTTTTTGGCTTACCTCAACGAATGGATGCTTTTAATGCAAGCTCTCTAGCCGATACCATTTTGGCTATGGGAAAATTTGATTCGTCAAGACCAATCAAATTAGTATTAGATTCTGAAGGTGGATCAGTTCGTGATGGATTGGTTCTCTATGATGCAATTAAGATGAGTCCATGTGAAGTCTGGACATTTGGAAGAATGTGTTACTCCATGGCTGCCGTACTTCTTTCTGCTGGCACCAAGGGTAGAAGATATGTATATCCAAATTCCCATATTATGCTTCATCTTCCTTCTGGTTCGACTCAAGGGGATGTTGAATCTGTTAAGATATATACAGATGAACTTAAGAAGACAAAAGATGTTCTCGTTGATCGATTAATAGAAAATGGAGTTAGACATAAGAAAGCAAAAATTATGCGTGATATCAATCGAGAATATTTTATGACTGCTAACCAAGCTATAGACTATGGAATAGCCGATAAGATTGCTAGTCAAAATGAGCTTTATTAAAAGGGGCTCAAGGATAATAGATTAGGTGTCTAAAATAACGGAGTTTACACTTCTTCGGATGTTCGAGGATTTAAAAACAGACGAAATAAGATCAGCAGATCTTCAATTAGCCTCACAAAACCTTTTACCAATTATGAAATCTAAAGACGGTTCATTTTCGTCTAACGCTTCAGTCGTTACTGAGTCTATTGACAAAATGATAGACGATGAACCGTCTTTCAGATTAGTTTTTCCAGATGGAAATTATAAGTTTTTCAAATCGGAGATTGGAAGACTTTATAAGAAATATGATAATATAGATATTTTTGCAAAAGATTTTGATTCTGATATTATTTTTTTGGAAAAAGCACAAGTTGGTAAAACAACTAAACAAGATATTTTTAATTCAGTAAGTGAATATGAAAGACGTTTTAATGCTGGTTTTGCTTCTCCGGCTGAAATTTTAACGTTGTATAGATTTTATCCTGATAGACCAGAATTTCAAAAGGCCGCAACAGAAATACCTATGGAACCAATGGTTATTGGTGGGCCGGCTTCTGTTGCAATTGTAGATAAAGAAGGTCATTTGATAACTACTGAAGCTCTTGATGAAGCCTTTACTAATTTTATGAAAAATCCACGGACAAATAATTTAAATGTGCTTCATTCTGATGTTCAAATTGGATGGGGTCTACCAGCCTATATTAACCGTTCTGGTCAAGTATTTAAGTCTGGAGTTGACGAAAAAGGGTTATATTTTATTGCAGAATTAAGAAGTGATGATTTTCCAGTTTCCAATAAAGTTAAAGAACAAATTGAAAAAGGAAAAATTAGAAGTTATTCGATTGCTGGCTCAGCTTTGAAAGTTGACGAAATAAATACTGAAGATGGTAAAACGGTCATGAGAGTTAAAAAATTAGCATTAGCTGAAATTACGGCTTGTGAAAAAGGAGTCAATCCTGGTGCTCATTTTGATATCTTAAAAAGTCATTATCATCCTGAAACTTCTTGTGTAGACGGAAGTTGTTTAACGACTGTTGGAGTAAAAATTACTGGAGAAAAAGATGGGCAACCATTCGTAGCAGAAGTAATGGAAGTTGCCGAACAAACTAAAAATGAAGATTTTGGTGGAGAAGGTTTTCGTCCATCTGGGGAGGTTGCTATGAGTGGCAATGAAATTTTGAAGGGGTCAGCAGTATCTAAGCTAGAATATTGGGTACAGAAAAATCTTAAGGGTAATGGATTTCTTTTAGAAGATGTTCTTGAGGGTGGCTATAAAAAGCGACAAAAATTTAATGAAGATCAATTAAAGCGTATTGGAATGCCAAAAAACGACAAGAAACTCATTGAAGAAACTAAATTAGATTCTGATAAGAGGTATTGCGAGCCAGGAAAAGTTTCTACTGGCGGGCAACTTTCAACCCAGAAATCAAGTTCTTGAGGTCAACATAAGTAGATTGACTGTATATGTCAATTAGATGAAAAGTATGATATAATTCTTCCAAAGGGAGAAACATATGTCTGATACAAAAGAATATTGCGAAGGTTCTATGATGTTTGCTGATCAACTTAAATTTGTTGGCTCAAAACAAGTTGAATGTCCAAAATGCAAAAAGGGTGTTTCTATTAAGTTTAATGGAAAGCTTAGAAATCATACAGCTAGTAAACTTGAAGAAATAACTGAAACTGAAATTCAACTAAGTGAGTTTGAAGACGACGATGAATACAAAGAGCCATCATTTGAATTCTTTGATTTTAATAAGGCTATGAAAAGAGCTCCTAGTGAGCAGGCTATTCATAGCAATATATATCCTATTGTGTACGGAGAACCAGTTAAGAGAGAACTTAATCTTGAAAATAGACAATCAGTTAGAATAATTAGAGGACAAAAAGTTTTAATTGGAAAGATTGGAGTAGCATTTAATCATAATAAATCTTGGGGTCATATAGACGTAAAGCTTGAAGATGGTAAAAGTGTTTCGATTAACGATTGGGATGTTGAGGTAGTTAAAAATGAAGTTAATAAAGAGTTATGATGATCGGCCAGATAATATCTCATGTTCAATTCAAGGTTGCGATAAGCCAATTAAACTAACTGAAGGCGTGTATTATTATGATAATGGTAATAAAGTTGCCCATATTAGCCATCTCGAAGAAGAACTTGAAAAGTTAGACAGCATTTCATAATTGTTGTTTTTTGAAATTTTCTATAAAGGATAGAAAAAATAATGGGAAACTGGATGAATCGTGACAGAAAAATTAATAGCCGCAAAAAGATTTCAAATTTAAATCATAAATATGAAGATATTGAAAGAATTCAGAAAAAAAGAAAGAAGAAAAATCTACGGATAATTGAAAAGCTTGAAGATGAATAATTTTTAAGTTTTTAATATATAATAAAATAGACAAGATAAAAGAAGATGGACCAGAAATGGTCCATTTTTAATTTGTCAAAAAAATTCGTGGACGGATATGGCAAAGACCACCCTCGAGAGAACTACGATTTTTATTTAGATTGGAGGAAATGAAGAATGGCAGAAGAATTTAGCACAGAACTAAAGAAAACTCTCGATGGAGTAAATTATGCTCTTGCAGCCCAAGCCGAAGTTCTTTCCAAGATGGATGCTCGTCTTTCCAAAGCAGAAGAGGAAGAGCAGCGCCAAAAGGAAGAAGAAGAAGAGGCTATGGCTAAATCAGCTTTCATGAAGGAAGTTGCACTTTCAGTTTTTAATATGCTTAAGTCTGTTGATCAGGGAATGGACGTTTCCATGGAACCTCGTCCGGCAAAGGCACCGTCTACTATGTGGCCAATTAAGGGTGACTCAGAAGATCCAGCAGAAGATGCTGATCTTGACACCGCTACTGAAAATGTTCAGAGAACAATTCAAGCCTCTGCTGGTGGTGCTGGTACTACACCTATTAGGAAGAATGCACCCCCGACAATGGGGGCTGCGGTTCCACCGGCAGCTCCTATATCCGCTCAAGACACAGCACCTGATGAGGGTGAGGGTGAGGACGAGGAAGAAGAGGAAGTTGGTGCCAATGAATACCCAGTTCGAGAAGAGGAAGGAGAGGAAGAGCCAGAGGAAGAGCGTGGTGGAATGATGGATAAAGGAATTTATGCTGCAATGAAAGCAGAAATCGCCGAGCTTAAGAAGATGATTACGGACATTCGAAAGAGTGAAGAACCATCTGAAGCTGTTAGAGCTGAGCTTGCGAAGTATGGATTCCGAGAAGCAAAGACGGGTCTTCAGAAACCGAAGTTGATTAAGTACGACAACAAGCCTCTTGGGGCAGACTTGGGAACTACTATCAAGAAGGCACAGACACCAGAAGATGTAGTAGAACAGTTATCCAAGATGAGCTACAGTGATCTGATCAAAGCTGATCTAGAAGCTCGCCCACTTGACCCTGAAGAGGGATTGCTTAAGTCACTCTCTGGAAATCTAACTAACTAATCTTTTTGGAGGAGTTATTTTAAATGGCCAATACAAATTTAAGTTCATATCTTGCTGAAAGTCAGCGCGGCCGCTCACTTTTGCAGCAAGTGTTCGGAGAAAACTGGTTGTCTAAGCAGACCTTTTTCACGGTCGATACGGCAACTGGAATCTTTAATACAACATACGGTCGCAAAGTGTGGCAGGCACTCAACAACCAAACCCGTTTCTTTAATGCAATACCTCGGGTAACTTGGGGAAATGTAGCTGGTTGGCGTGTGCGTGATGATCGTGGTTCGGGAAGATCTCGGCCAATTACAGAAACCGGGTCACTTCCGACAATAGATGTTTCCAACATTAACACGGTAAGCTCGCTTCCGAGAATTGTTGGTACGACTTTCGGTGTTTCAATCAAGTCCGTGTTTACTGCTAACCTAGAAGGTGGTGTTGGAGACGTGCTTGCCATGGAACACGAGAATGCAGAACGTGACCATGCTAAGGAAATCAACGAGGAGTTGCTTGCAGCTGCCGGAAGTGTGGTTTCTGCTGGTGCTGCTACAAGCTTTACGGTTCCAGCGGCCTTCGCAAAGAACTACAAGATTGGTGACGCAGTCTCCCAATGGGATGACAGTGCCAATGATTGGATCAGAACAAGTGGTTCTGTTGTTTCAGCGGTAAACACGTCTACAGGTGTGGTAACTGTTGCTACTGGTACTGCTTTTGCCGACACTGACTTGGCAACAATCTATTCTAGGGCTGGATTTACCTCCCTTGATGACATTGTAAATGAAGATGGTGCAAGAATTAGTGGTGGTTCAACAAATGCAAACTTTGCTGCAAATGGTGGAGTTAGAGCATACGACCTCACTTTTGGTGGAAGGGTAGCGGGAACCTGGAATGCAGGCGCTATTGTTTCTCATAATGCCGGTGTTGGTCGTTCATTGACCCTTAACCTTATCGATAACAGCATCCAAAACATTCGTCAGAATGGTGGAGATCCAAAGCTTATTCTTATGGGACATGATCAATATTTCCACATGGAAAGATTGCTCAATGCTCAACAGCGTTACCTCGGCGTTGAAGAATACCAAGTAGGAATTGGAAGTGAGAAGACATTCCCTGGAACAAGAACAGGACTTGTTCTTGCTACATACCAGGGTATTCCGATTCTAACAGAACCGGATGCTCCTCAGAGTGTATCGACGGGTGATGTAGTTCTTGGTCGAAACGTTTACGTTCTCGACACTGATGCCCTTGAGATTGCCATCGCGCAACCAACGAGATATATTGAGAACCGTGACTACTTCGCTGCTAACCAGCTGGTAGTTCGTGGTTTGCTCTTTACTCTTGGTGAGCACCGGTGCACCAATATCTGGGTACAGGCAGCAATTAAGGATTTGTCCGCATAAAATTCTTTAAAAGAAAAATTAAACTCCTTCCATTTTCTTTGATTATGGAAGGAGTTTTTATTTAGAATTTTTTATAAAAGCTCTTATTATTTTATATAATAAAAAAGAGATAGATAAGGCTAGTGTCTTATCTATTTTTTATTTACCTACAAAATAGGAATATGTATGGAATGATGTGAAATGCTAATGATTCATTTGTCAAATGCTTTGCAGAGTTTAGACGTCAATACAAAACAGCTAGTGGGTGAAGTTATGACCCATTTAGAAGCTGCTTTGGTGGATCAACCTGAAAAGCTAACCCCACTAAAGACGTCAATAAAAAGAGCAATATGGCGAAAAAATCAAGACCTCCAAGCCCTGTTTAATTCTGTTGTAGTTAAACAAGAAGATGAAGGTGAAAAGTAAAGAAAAATGATAGACTTTCTTGGAGGATTTTTATATGGCAAAGCATTCATTTAGATTACAAGATGTTACGGGGGATGCCCGTATTCTTGCTCGTTCTGCGTATGGATATGATTGGAATTATTTTACAGACGATGAAGTAGTAATTTTTGGTACAGGAGATGATGGCCAATTATTGTGGTCTACTGCAGACGCATCGAATAATGCCCTCGTCTTAGCTCTTGGAGATACAAATCAGTCTTTGCATATAACAGATGTTGAAGCAAAGTCTACTGACTGGGATGTTTCCGCTGAAACTAATCCGACATTATACATTCATAGCAACACGACCCCGGCTACTGATTATTTAGCTATTGGTCGACATGATGGTACAACAGGATACATTGATATGGTCGGTGGTACTACTCTTGCAATGCAAATTTCTGGCTCTACAGTTGCTAGTATAACCTCTACTTCAGTTACGGTTAACGGATCACTTACGTCGTCTGCGTCAATTAGAGGTGTTGGTTATTCGACAGGTGCTGGTGGCACAATAACACAACAAACGGGCAAATCGACTGGAGTGACCCTTAACAAGGCTACTGGGCAAATTACTATGAATGGGGAAGCTCTTGCTGCTAGTACTACAATTTCGTTTACTTTGACATGTAGTGCTATTGCGGCAACTGACATTGTTCTTTTGAACCATATTTCTGGTGGAACAGCTGGAGCTTATACATTAAATGCTCAAGCTGGTTCTGGATCTGCTTTAATTAACGTTAGAAACGTAACATCTGGTGGTTTATCAGAAGCAATTGTTATTGCTTTTGCGGTTGTTAAAGCAGTAACTTCATAAAAAACTAATAATTCTTTAGGGCAGGAATAAAAGTTGGATTTTTAATCAAGATAATGTTGAAAACAAAAACTAAACTATTGTTCCTGCTCTAAGTAATTGGAGAAGTAATTTTTGTAAGAAATTAAAATAAAACTTAAACTAAATGTAAAGACATTGAAGTTCTATAAAGAGAGATGAAATGAAAACAAAGTTTGCAATTAAAGATAGACTTCTTATTTTTGCTATTCTTCCAAAAGAAGGAGATATTCTAACATTAAAGGCAGTTAAAAGTCTTCGAGAAGAGTTAGCTTTTACGAAAGAAGAAAAAGTAAAATTTGATATTACCTTTGATAAAGAAATGGGTAAATATACTTGGAACGAAGAGAAACCTTACGAGAAAGATTTAGAAATTACAGATGAGCAGAGTCAATTAATTTCATCTGAATTAGAAAGTCTAAATAGACAAAAAAAACTAAGAATTGAACATATAGACTTATATGAGAGATTTTGTCAAGAGGAGTAAGTAGATTGTCAAATCCGGGTGATTATACGAATGTATCTGTAAGTATAGCTAGATACATGGAGCGTCTAGATAATTTTATTGAATCTCAAAATCAAATGAATAAGCAACTTATATCAATGAACGAGGATCTCTCAAAAAAAGTAGAAGGTCTCGCAGAATGGCGAGACAAAATATCGGGTGGGAAGATTCTTCTTGGGGGCATTATATTCTTGATTGTGAACGCTGCTGTAATCTGGGGTCTTGTGAAGGGGTTCACTAACTAAAATGAATTCAGTTAAAGTAGTAAAACTTCTTAAATATCAACGTCCTAGTAGAGGTCTTATAAAAGAAGCCGATGTTGTACCTTCAGCAAAAGCCGGAAAAGTCGGTGGAGAAGCTACAGCATACGAAAAAGATAGCATAATGAAACGAGTCGAGTTTTTAGAAAAGTTAATAAAAGCTTTGGAAATGGAGAAGAACTAATATGTCATTAATTTCAGAAGAAATTGGAGATGGGTCTGTATGGGAAATAGATCCTAGTACCAGGGAAAGTCTTCATCTTTGGAATAAATATATCCCAATCAATAAAACATTAGCGGTTGCTGGGACTGCAGAAGATTTAAGCAATTCAACAACTCCTGATGAAGCTACAGTTAATTTAGTTACAAACCCATCATTTGAAACTGGATCCCCTCCGACTGGATTTGTTGCTAGTGGGGCAACTTTAGCTTCTACTCAAAATTCTCCGAGAACTGGGTCTGACGAAATACAAATAACTCCCAATAATGCTGCAGCCAATGAAGGTTTTTATTGGTCTACTCCAAAAATGGGTGCCGGAGGAGCTACAGTTTATTTAGTAGCTTCTATTTATGTTCGTGGTTCTGTTGCTGCAGGAAATGCTGTTATTCAAATTAGAGATTCTTCTGGAACTTTATTGGTGGAGGGTACTCCTGTTAGTTTGACTGCAAGCTATCAAAGAATTTCTGTTCGATATGTACTTCCAGCTGTTGCAGCTGCATATCGAATATATGTAGTTACAAATACACAGAATGGTTCTATTATTAGAGGAGATGATATGCAAGTTGAAGTTAAAAAGAATGGTAATGTAACAGCATATTGTGATGGTTCTCTTGGAGTTAATTATGAATGGATTGGGACAGCAAATGCTTCAGAGTCAAGGCGACGGCGTCCATTAAGTTTTATTAGAGGTTTTAGACTAAGAACATCTTTGGCTGCATATTTCTCATTTGACGTTACAGCTTCATCTACAACAGGAATACCAATAGCGGCTGCTACAACTTGGGAACATTTTGGTCATCCGTTGCATTTTCAAAGAATATCTTTCTTAAATCAAGTAACCGGAGAAGTTCCAGTAGTCACAGGAGTCATTTGGGGAGTACATTAAATGACTTCTAAGAATGATTATCGTCCATATATATCCATATCGAAGGTGTTTCCAATATGGTTTAGCAAACAAAAGGAAAACCTTCCTGATGATCAGGACGATGGCGGACAGTCGGAACGTGAGCGAGCCGCCAAGGAAGCTCTTGCTGCATTACGGGGGAGACAGAAGACCTCAGAAGTTGACGAAGTGATCGCCCGAAGTAGAGCGAGACCACAGTCGAAGAAAATGACTGAGGAACAGAAGGCTTCTGAAGACCGATTACGTGCTAAGATAAAAGAAAATGCTGCTAAGATGAAAGAAGATGCTTCTAAACAATCGAGTCCTCAGGAGAAGCCAGTAGCATCTCAGCAACCTCCAGTTGAGGCTAAACAGACTTCAGAGACTAAAAAATTAGCTCGTCATAACCTTCATGGTAAAAAATTCAATAATAAGGATGATGCAGAAGATGCAATAGATGAAACTAATGCTGTTTTTGGAGGGTCTGTGAACGATTCTAAATATGGAAAGGTGGATGTTTATAATCATCCTCAGCATGGGATCTTTGCTATTGGTCAAGATCCTAAGTCTAAAAAATATCAAATCCTTAATCTTCCTAAACGAGAGCAGCCTCAACAGACTGCAGACACTGGGACTGCACCTAGATTAAACCCATCTAAGAAACCAGAGTTTTTGACTGATCCTAAGGCCACTTTTAGTTCAACTTCGACTGAGAAGACTACAGATCCAGCTAGTCAAGAACCTCAGTCATTATATGACCGAGCAAAAGCTTTTGCTTTGACTCAGTCGCACTTGACGATCTCAACTCTCGCTAATCAGCTCAAGATTCCCCTCGACAAGGCAGATAGTCTTATAAACGAGCTAGCAAACAAAAATGTACTTAGAACTGTTCGTGGGAAGCCACATATAGTTCTTAACCCAGAAACAGGGTATCCGAATAAACCTAACCAAAAGTTGATAACCAGCCCTGACGATATTATAAATCCTACTAGACCTTACCAACGTGAACAAACATCTGGTCGGGATTCGAAAAAACAAGAGATATTGCCGGAGCAGGACACTAGACCTGAAAGATATGATTCTGAACTCTACGGAGGGGCGAAATCGAAAACAGAAAGAACTCAGGCTGAACGTGAGTCACCTACTCCAGTTGAAACAGTAGAACCAAAGACTGGGAAAACCACTGCACCAAAGACTGGGAAAACCGCGGCATCAAAGACTGGGAAAACCACGGCACCAAAGACTGGAGGAACTAGGACTCCTTCCGACAAAGCGGGACCGCGTCCTGATAATTTATCTCGTGATCAAGCTATTCCAGATTGGGCTCAGGGAGGAACGGTACATGCTGTCCCTAGCGACCAGAAGCCTGCCAAACCAACTACATCACCAACGTCTGGTGGAACCACAGCACCAAAAGCTGGAGGAACCACATCACAAAAGACCACATCACAAAAGACCGCATCACAAAAGACAACGCCACCAAAGACAACGACCTCAAAGTTTGGAGGAACGTCTACATCTCCTAAGCCTAAACAACCAAAAATGCAAAATGTGGGTGGTAATACAGCCCTAAGAGGAGCAACTAAAATGCCTAGTCAAAAAACAGGGGGACCTAGTAGTCCTCCAGTACCTAATGTTACACCAATGTCTAGAATTAAGAATGTAGCTTCTGGATTGGCACAAGCCGGGAAAGTTGGATTGGGTCTCATTGGAGTCGGTCAAGCACCCAATCCACCGCCACCACCTAAGCCGCCGCCGAAGCAAGGTAAAACTACTGCACGTCAATTTAGTGGGGGCGGAACTCATGGTGGAGCGTATAACTTCGGAGGAACCGGTGGCGGTAAAAAGTCAACCGGGGGTGGAACCGGTGGTGGAACC
>Ga0194120_10002043_pt1 | contig 35446 bp, 34 predicted proteins | sample TA2MahCa65mmetaG_FD_148642 | JGI IMG/M metagenome (GOLD analysis project Ga0194120, IMG submission 148642) | Freshwater microbial communities from Lake Tanganyika, Tanzania - TA2015019 Mahale Deep Cast 65m | ecosystem: Environmental > Aquatic > Freshwater > Lake | place: Tanzania: Lake... | reverse complement strand
AGGGGATGCGGCCGACGCGCATCAGGCCACGCCCGCCGGCTCCGCGTCCGGCGCGAACTCCGTGCGCAGGATGCGGTAGAACGAGTCGCGCTCGGCGGGTGTCTTCCCCGCCCCGCGGATCAGGCGCAGGATCTCATCGAGCGTCATCGCCTGCGGCGTGTGCGCGCCCACGGCATGGTAGATCTTTTCGCGCACCACCGTCCCCTCGAGATCGTTGACGCCGTAGTGCAGCGCCACCTGCGAAAGGAACGGCGTGACCATGATCCAGTGCGACTTGACGTGCTGGAAGTTGTCGAGGAAGAGCCGCCCGACGGCGAGCTGCTTGAGGTCGTCCCAGCCGGTCGTCGCCGTCCCCGTGCGCCCCAGTTCGCGCCCCAACTCGTTGTCGTCCGGGTGGTACGCCAGCGGGATGTACGCGAGGAAGCCCCCGGTTTCGTCCTGCAGGTCGCGCAGCATCTGCAGGTGCTCCAGGCGCTCCTCGAGCGTCTCCACGTGCCCGTAGAGCATCGTGCAGTTGCTGCGGATGCCCAGTTCGTGCGCCGTGCGATGCACGCCGATGTACTCGGCCCCGGCGAGCTTCTTGTCGGAGATGCGCTCGCGCACCGCCGCGCTAAACGTCTCCGCGCCGCCGCCCGGCATCGTGTCGAGCCCCGCCGCTTTGAGCGCCACCAGCACGTCGCGCCAGGGCATCTTCTCGATGCGCGCGATGTGGGCGATCTCCACCGCGGTCAGCGCCTTGATGTGCACGTGGGGGAAATCCGCCTTGAGCGCGCGGAACATCTCCGCGTAGTACGCCAGCCCGGCCTTCATGTCGAGGCCGCCCACGATATGAAACTCGCGCGTCAGCCCGTCCGCGGCGTGCGCCGCCTCGGCCAGCACCTGGTCGAGCGTGTAGCGATAGGCGCCGGCTTCCTTGGGCAGCCGCGCGTACCCGCAGAACGTGCACGTCTTGCGGAGGACGCAGATGTTCGTCGGGTTGATGTGCTGGTTCGACGCGAACGTGACCACGTCGCCGTTCTTGGCGCGGTTCACCGCGTCGGCGAGGATCCCGAGGCCGGTGAGGTCGCCGCTGCGGAAGAGCGCGAGGCCGTCCGCGGTGTCCAGCCGCTCGCCGGCCGCCACGCGTTCGCCGATGCGGCGGACGACCGGATCATGGATGCGGTCGAACGGAACCTGCACCGCCGACGGCATCGCTCAGTCTCGATACCGGACGAGCGCGAGCGAGGTGTTGTGCCCGCCGAATCCGGACGAGTTGTTCAGCGCCGCGGCCACCGGGCGATGCACCGGCGTATTCGCCGTGCAGTCGAGGTCGCACTCCGGATCGGGCGACTGCAGGTTGATGGTCGCCGGCACGATGCCGTGGTGGATCGCGAGCGTCGTGAAGATCGTTTCCACCGCGCCGGCCGCCCCCAGCATGTGCCCGGTGGACGACTTGGTGGAGCTGACGTTCACGCCCGCGGCGTGCGCGCCAAGCACCGCCTTGATCGCCCGGATCTCGTTCGGGTCGTTCATCGGCGTCGACGTGCCGTGCGCATTGACATAGTGCACTTCCGCCGGGGAGATGCCGCCATCCTCGAGCGCGCAGCGCATGGCCCGCTGCAGGCCCTCGTGATCCTCGGGCTGCCCGGTCAGGTGATACGCGTCGCCGGTCATCCCAAAGCCGGCCACCTCGCCGTAGATGCGTGCGCCGCGCGCCAGCGCGTGTTCGAGTTCCTCGAGGATCACGACGCCCGACCCCTCGCCGAGCACGAAGCCGTCGCGCGTCGCGTCGAACGGACGCGAGGCGCGCGCCGGGTCGTCGTTCCGCGTCGAGAGGGCCTGCATGTTCGCGAAGCCCGCCATCGCCATGGCGGTCACCGACGCCTCGGACCCGCCGGTGATCATGACGTCCGCGTCCCCGTACTGGATCGAGCGAAACGAGATGCCGATCCCGTGCCCCGACGAGGCGCACGCCGACACCGTCGTGAAATTCGGTCCCTTCGCGCCGAAACGCATGGACACCACGCCCGACGCGATGTCGGAGATGAACATCGGGATGAAGAAGGCCGAGACGCGGCCGGGGCCGGAGTTCACCAGCACCTTGTGCTGCTCCTCGAACGTCGAAATCCCGCCGATCCCGCTCGCGATCACCACGCCCGTGCGCAACGGGTTGTACCCGCGGCCGTCGGCCAGCCCGGCATCGGCCATCGCCTGGCTGGCGGCCGCCACCGCGTACTGCGTGTACAGGTCGGCCCGCTTGGCTTCCTTGCGATCCATGTAGAGCGCCGGGTCGAAGCCCTTCACCTCGCAGGCGAAGCGCACCTTGTGGTTCGAGGCGTCGAACCGCGTGATCGCCGCGCCGCCCGACCGCCCCTCCAGCAGCGCCTGCCACGCACTCCCCACGTCGTTGCCAACGGGGGTCACGCATCCAAGACCCGTGACCACTACCCGGCGTCGCATCAGGTCAGCCGATCTTCTGGTTCAGGTACGCGATCGCGTCGCCCACCGTGCGCAGCTTCTCGGCTTCCTCATCGGGGATGTCGATGTTGAACTCCTTCTCAAACTCCATCACCAGCTCGACGATGTCGAGACTGTCGGCACCCAGGTCCTCGATGAAGCTCGCTTCGTTGGTCAGCTTCTCGCGCTCGACACCCAGTTCCTTCTCGATGATGTCCTTCACCTTGTCGCCATGGTCGGCCATACCGCGATCCTCTCGAACGTTTGGAGTGGGAGGGAAGACTTAATATAGTGGATGTCGCGTTCCTTTACATCACCATCCCGCCGTCCACCACCAGGACCTGCCCGGTGATGTAGGAGGCCAGGTCCGAGGCCAGGAAGGCCACGGCATTAGCGATGTCCCGGGGCTCGCCAAGGCGCCCCATTGGGATGGCTGCCGTGAGCGCCGCGCGGGCCTCCTCGGGCAGCTTGTCCGTCATCGCCGTCTGGATGAAGCCCGGGGCGATGGCGTTGACGAGGATGTTGCGCGAGGCCAGCTCCTTGGCCGACGACTTGGTCAACCCGATCAGCCCGGCCTTGGACGCCGAGTAGTTGGCCTGCCCTTTGTTGCCCATGATCCCGACCACGCTGGAGATGTTGATGATGCGCCCCCAGCGGCGCTTCATCATGCCGCGCTGGGCGGCGCGCGTGGCCACGAAAGCCGACCGCAGGTTGACGTTCATGACCGCATCCCAGTCCTCGTCCTTCATGCGAGCCATCAGGTTGTCCTTGGTGATCCCCGCGTTGTTGACCAGGATGTCCAGCGATCCGAATGCGTCCTCTACCGCCTGGACCAGCATGGTCACGGCGGCTGGGTCGGAGACATCGCACGCGAAGCCACGGGCTTCTCCGATCTCCTCGGCGGTCTTCTCCGCCGCGGCAAGATCGAGATCGGCGATGGCCACCCGGGCGCCGCACGCCACGAGGGTCTCGGCGATCGAACGGCCGATGCCGCGCGCGGCGCCGGTCACGAGGGCGGTCTTTCCGGTGAGAGCGATCATCGTTTGGGGGGTGACGGTGGACGGTGAACGTTCGAGGGCTACGACGCTACAGCGCGGCGAGCAGGGCTTCCACCTCCGGCACCGTGCCGCAGGTCTTCGCGGCGTGGTTCGGAGCCAGTCGCTTGAGCAGTCCGGTCAGGACGTTGCCGGGACCCATCTCGACAAACGTGCCATCGGGGTACGCCGCGGCCATCGCGTGAATGACGGCGACCCAGCGTACTGGAGAGGTCAGCTGACGCAGCAGCAGGTCGCTGCCTGCGCGGGCGTCGGTGACAGCGCCGGCGGTGACGTTTGAGAAGACAGGCCAGGCCGGCGCCGACCAGGCGGCGACGCCGAGGGCCTCGGCGAGTCCGGGCTGGGCCGGTTCCATCAGCGGCGAGTGGAACGCCCCGCTCACCTGCAGGCGCACCGCGCGCTTGGCGCCAGCCGCCTTCGCGAGTTCCATCCCGCGCTCGACGCCGGCCACCTCGCCGGAGATCACCACCTGCTCCGCGGCGTTGTAGTTGGCGGGCACTACCGTGCCCACGCTGCTCGCCTCCGCGCAGATCTCGTCGATCGGGCGCTGGAGTTCCCCAAGGATGGCAGCCATCGCCCCAGGACGCTGCACGCCGGTCTCGTACATGAGCTCGCCGCGCCGGCGCACGAGGCGCACGGCATCAGCCAACGGCAGCGCGCCCGCCGCGTGGTACGCCGAGAACTCGCCGAGCGAGTGCCCAGCGGCGGCCGCGACGCGGGACGCCGCCGCCGAGCGCACCACGGCCCAGACGGCGGCGCCGTGCGCGAGCAGCGCCGGTTGGGCGTTGTGCGTGCGCGTCAGCTCGTCCGCCGGTCCTTCAAAGCACAGCGAAGAGAGCGGCGCGCCGAGCGCGTCGTCTGCGGCGGCAAACACCTCGCGCGCCGCGGGAAACCGCTCGGCGAGATCCTTGCCCATGCCGGGCTTCTGTGAGCCCTGTCCGGGAAACAGGAGGAGGAGTTGCATGCGTGCCGCTGCCGTTAGAACCGGACGACCAGACTGCCCCACGTGAAGCCCGCGCCGAACGCGACGAACATCACCGTCATCCCTTCCTTGATGCGACCCGAGCGGAGCGCCTCGTCGAGGGCGATCGGAATCGACGCCGCCGACGTGTTGCCGAAGCGGTCCACGTTCACGTAGACCTTCTCCAGTGGCATGTTGGCGTGCTTGGCGGTCGCCTCGATGATGCGGATGTTCGCCTGGTGCGGGATCAGCAGGTCGATGTCGGTGGCCGATAGCTTAGCCCCGTCCAGCGCCCGGTCGCACGCCTCGGCCATCGACCGGACCGCGTTCTTGAAGACCTCGCGGCCGGCCATCGTGATGCAGTTGCTCCCCTCGGCCAGCACCTCTGGCGTGACCGGGCGCAGGGCGCCGCCCGCCGGTCGGTGCAGGAGGTCGGCCAGCGTGCCGTCGCTGCGCGAGAACACGGAGAGGATGCCGCGCCCCTTCGTCGAACGCTTCACGATGGTGGCGCCGGCGCCGTCGCCGAAGAGCACGCACGTATTGCGGTCCTTCCAGTTCACGATGCGCGACAGCGTCTCGGCGCCGATCACCAGGACCGTTTCCGCCCCGCTCGTCGCCATCAGCCCCTCGGCCACTTGCATGCCATACACCCAGCCGCTGCACGCCGCGCAGATGTCGAGGGCCGCGGCGCGCGTGGCGCCGATCGCCGCCTGTACTTCCACCGCCGTGGCGGGGAGCAGGCGGTCTGGCGACGCGGTCCCCAGCACGATGAAATCCAGCTCCGGGGCGGTGACGCCCGCCGCCTTCATGGCCTGCCGCGCCGCGTCCGCCGAGAGCGACGTCAGCGACTCGCCCTCGCCGGCAATGAAGCGCTGCCGGATGCCCGTGCGCTCCACGATCCACTCGTCGCTGGTCTCGATGCCGAGGCCGGCGAAGTCGTGGTTGGTGAGCACGCGCTTCGGCACGGCGTGGCCCGTGCCCGCGATCATCGCCGTGGGACGTTTCATGCGCGGGGTCCTTCGTCGGAGTGGGTGGCCAGACGCTGGCCGATATGGTCGCTCATGCGCGACTCGGCGGCGCGCAATCCAACCCAGATGCCATTCTTGATGGCCTCAGGCGACGACTTGCCGTGGCAGATAATGGACACCCCCTTCACTCCGAGCAGGGGGGCGCCGCCGTGCGCCGCGTAGTCGAGTCCCTCAAACGCGCCAGCCAGCTTCTCGCGGGGAATGCCCGCGCGGGCCAAGAGGCCTATGATGAGTTTCGGCACCGCCTCGTAGAACTTGAGCAGCACGTTGCCGACGAACCCGTCGCAGACGACGACGTCCACTGGGCCGCGGTCGCAGGTGCCCATCGGGATGTCCCGTCCTTCGACGTTGCCGATGAAGTTGATGCCCGGGGCCGTGGCCAGCGCCTGATGCGCATCCTTCACCGTGGCGTTGCCCTTCTCCGGCTCCTCGCCGATGGAGAGCAGTGCCACGGCGGGATTGGAGCGGCCGAGGATGTCCTCAGCGTAGACCGCGCCGAGCCGCGCGAACTGCGCGAGTTCGTCAGCGCTGCAGTCGACGTTCGCGCCGCTGTCGAGCACGACGACCGGCACGCGCGCCGTCGGAAAGAGCGTCGCGATGGCCGGACGGTTCAGCCCCGCATGCAGGCGAAGGATGAACGCCGAGGCCGCCATCTGCGCCCCCGTGTTTCCCGCGCTCACAAACGCGTCGGATTTGCCCTCGGCCTGCAGGCGAAGGCCGATGGCCATGGAGCTGTTCGGCTTGCCGCGGATCGCCACCGACGGCTTGTCGGACATCTCGATGACCTCGCCGGCCTCCACGATCTCGACCCGCGAGCCTACGTCGCTCGCCACGGCAGTGGCATTCGCCGTCTGCGCGTCGAGCTCCGCGCGAATCACCTCAGGTCTGCCGACCAGCTGAATGACGTGCCCGGCGGGGAGTTCCTGGAGAGCGAGCAGCGCGCCGGCGATTGTCGCCGCGGGGGCGTGGTCGCCGCCCATGGCGTCCAACGCGATGCGCGTCAACGTCAGCTGTCCTTCTTGGTGACCCGCTGCTCCCCGCCGTAGAACCCGCACTCCGGGCAGACCTTATGGGGCTGCTTCTGCGCGCCGCACTTCGGGCAGGCCTGAATGGTGATCTTCGGCGCCTTCTTGTGGGTGTTGCGCGCCCGCTTCTTGCGCTTCGAGGTTTTTCTCTTCGGGACGGCCATCGTCGTCTCGTGTCAGGGTCTGGTCATTCGGGCTGGCCGCGGAGCGTCCGCAGCGCATCCCAACGGGGATCGAGTTCCGCGGCGCATCCGCACGCCCCGGCATTTAAGTCGGCACCGCACTTCGGGCAGAACCCCCGGCAATCCGGGCGGCACTCCGCGAACGGCGGCACCTCCAGCAGCCACTGCTCCCGCACCGCGGGACGCAGGTCAATCACGTCGCCTTGGGCGCCTCCCACCGGGAAGACATCCGGGTCGTCGTCGTCCTCCCCTCCCGGCGTCGTGAAGAGCACGTGAACTTCGGCGTGCACCTTCGTTTCGACGGGGGTCAGGCACCGCCGGCACTCCTGCTGCGCCGCCCCATCGAGGTGGCCGCTGAAGTAGTACCGTCCCGTGCCAGCGGTCGAGAGGCGTCCGGAGACCCGGATTCCCTCGCCCGCCGGACGGGGGCTGTCCTCCTCCATCCACACGCCGTCGTCGGGCGTCAGCACGGCATTGACCGTGGCCGCGCCGTGCTCCAGCGAACGGATGTCAAGTGACAGCATAGCCATGTATTTTACTCGCCGAACGGCGATGGGTCAAGTTCTGGATTCGCTGAGACTTAGGCGAATTCGACCCGCAGCGCCCAATCAGCCGGGCGCCCGCTAGACCAGGGCGGCCGATCCGAAGAAGAACATCCCCTCGATTCTCGCGTTCTCATCGGAGTCGGAGCCATGGACGGCGTTTCGTCCCTTCGACTCGGCGTACAGCTTGCGCACGGTGCCGTCCGCGGCCTCGGCCGGGTCGGTCGCGCCGATGGCGGCACGATAGGCGGCCACCGCGTCCGCCTTCTCAAGCACCATTGGCATGCAAGGCCCGGAACTCATGAACTCCACGAGTTCGCCGTAGAACGGGCGGCCCCGATGCACCGCGTAGAACTCGCCGGCTTCGGCCTTCGCCATGTGGATGACGCGGGCGCAGACCACCCGGAAGCCCTGGGCTTCGAGGTGCGCGATGATCTTGCCTGCCTTCCCCGCGCCGAAGGCGTCGGGCTTGATGATTGCGAGGGTGCGATTGCCGGCCATGGTCTATGAATTTTGGGGTTCAGTTGAGGGATCTGCCACCACAAAGATAGAAGGGCGCGAAGGGCAACGAAGGGGGGTATGACACCACCCCTTCGCGCCCCTTCGCGTCCTTCGCCCTTCGCGTTGGCCGGAGGCCTTACTTCAGCCCCGCCTTGATGTGCTCCACGAAGTCCATCGGGCGCACGGCCACGGCGATGCCCGCGGCCTTGAACGCCTCGATCTTCTCCGCCGCCGTGCCTGCCGACCCGGAGATGATTGCGCCCGCGTGCCCCATGCGACGCCCCGGCGGCGCCGTCTGGCCCGCGATGAAGCCCACGACCGGCTTGGTCATGCGTTCCTTCACGAACTTCGCGGCCTCCTGCTCATCCGTGCCACCGATTTCGCCCATCATCGCCACGGCCTTGGTGGCCGGGTCCTTCTCAAACGCCTCGAGGCAGTCGATGAAGTTCGTGCCGTTGATCGGGTCGCCGCCGATGCCGACGCAGGTGGTCTGGCCGATGCCGGCACGGGTGAGCTGGTAGACGACTTCATAGGTCAGCGTCCCCGAGCGGCTCACGACGCCGACAGGGCCGGGAATGCAGATGCGCCCCGGGATGATGCCGACCTTGGCCTGCCCCGGCGAAATGACGCCCGGGCAGTTGGGGCCGACCAAACGCACGCCGCGCTCCTTCACGAAGGGGTAGACCTTCGTCATGTCGAGCACGGGTACGCCCTCCGTGATGCAGACCACCGTCTGCACGCCAGCGTCCACGGCTTCCATGATCGCGTCCGCGGCGCCCATCGGCGGCACGTAGATCACGCTGGTGTTGGCGCCGGTCGCAGCGACCGCGTCGTACACCGTGTTGAAGATGGGGACCTGGCCCTCGAACGTCTGGCCGCCCTTTCCGGGCGTGACGCCGGCCACGACCTTCGTGCCGTACTCGATGGCCTGCTTGGTGTGGAACGAGCCGTCGCGCCCGGTGATCCCCTGCACCACCAGCTTGGTGTCGTTATTGATGAAGATACTCACGCGGCCTTCCCTCCCTTCGCCAGCTCGACGGCCTTGATGACGGCCTCGTCCATGTCGGCCGACGCCGTGAAGCCGTTCTCGGTGAGGATCTTCACGGCGATCTCCTCGTTAGTGCCGGTGAGGCGAATCACGATCGGCACCTGCAGCGGGTTCGCCTTGGTGGCGGTGACGATGCCGTTGGCCACGTCATCGGTGCGCGTGATGCCGCCAAAGATGTTGAACAGGATGCACTTCACGTTCGGGTCGGCGGTGATGATGCGCAGCGCGTTCACCACCTTCTCGGGGTTCGATGATCCGCCGATGTCGAGGAAGTTCGCCGGCTCGCCGCCGTAGTACTTCACGAGATCCATGGTGGCCATCGCCAGGCCGGCGCCGTTGACGACGCAGCCGACGTTGCCGTCCAGCTTGATGAACGTGAGGTTGCAGTTGCGAGCGTCCACCTCCGACGGCGCTTCCGACGACACGTCGCGGAGCGCCTCGATCTCGGCATGGCGGTCAAGCTCGTTGTCGTCAATGACCATCTTGCCGTCCACGGCGATCAGCTCCCCGGCGGGGGTGGCGACCAGCGGATTGATCTCGGCAAGCGAGCAGCCGCTCGCCATGAAGGCCCGGTAGAGCTGCTGCATGATCTTCGCCGCCTGCTTGGCGAGCTTCACGTCGCTGTACAGAAAGAACCCCATGCGCATGGCTTCATAGCCACGCAGCCCATACCGGGTATCCACCGGCAGGTAGAGGATCTTCTCCGGCGTCTGCGCCGCCACCTGCTCAATGTCGATGCCGCCGGCGGCCGAGACCATGAAGACCGGCTTCTTGCGGGCCCGGTCAACGATGATGCCCACATACGCTTCGCTGCCGATGTCGGCGGCGACGGTCACGAGCACCTTCTCGACCGTCAGGCCTTTGATCTGCATGCCGAGAATGGCGGTGGCCTTCTCCTTCGCTTCGGCGGGCGTCTTGCAGAACTTCACGCCGCCCGCCTTCCCGCGGCCGCCGGCGTGCACCTGCGCCTTCACCATCACCGCCACGCCGAACTCCTTCGCGATGGCCTCTGCTTCCGCAGGCGTCGTGGCAACCTTGCCGGCCGGAATCGGCACGCCGAATCCGCGCAGGATCTCCTTCGCCTGGTATTCGTGGATGTTCACAGGTACTCCGATCGAGATGTTCGCGGCGCCGTGCGGCGCCAGTCGCAGCGCAACACGCCGAATTTACCGCCATGCGCGGAGAGATGGGAGCCGGAGACCTCCCATTGACGCTCAGGGTTCACCCGATGCCGTTGTCGGCGAGCTTCCCCGGCGGTGCGGTCAGCGATCGCTTGAAAGCCGGCGCAGTTCGGCCATTGCGCGCCCGAAGGCGGCCCAGTCCGCGCGACGCAGTGCATCCTGCATCGCGGCGTGGATGCGCGCGATGCGCAGGCGCAGTCGCGCGTCGGTGATGGGCAGGTGCGGGGCAGAACCGAAGGCGGCAGACAACGAAGGGCCCGAGCGTGCGCTGCCCGCCAGCAAGGCGACCACGCCGGTCATCGTCGGGGGACGCTCCGGCGACCACGAGTAGAAACCCTGCACGGCCAGGAGCCCGGAGTCAGTCGGGATCGTCTGCACGCGCCCGCGTCGCGGGTGACGCCGCGTGCGGCTGAGCTGGGCCGAATCCGCGACGCGCTGCAGCCGGTCCAGGATCGCCGACCAGCGCAGGGTGTCCGGCTGCTCCACGAGCATCGTGCGCGGGGCCGCCCCTCCGACCGCGACGAACGCGCCTCGCACGCGATCCGTCCCATCGACCGCCGGCACGCCCGCTGCGCGCGGCCCGCGAGAGAGGCCGCTGACGAACGGGGTCGGGGGACCCGGCAGCAGTTCGGCGTCGGCCTCGTCCACCTGAAAGAGCGGGCGCACGGAGAGCGTGTCGTTGCGGAACCCGGTGCGACCAAGCGCCGTTCCCTGCATCCTCGCGCGGTCAACCGGAGGCGGCAGCGCGTCCAACAGCTCCGCGTCCAATCGGTCGCTCGTGACGAAGAGCTGCGGCAGTCGATTGCGCCACCACTGCGTCATGCGCTCGGGATGCCGCGGCACCACTACCAGCACGCGCCCGCTATGGGCGTTGACCACCGCGAGTCCGGCAGCGATCACAAACCGGCGCGACAGGCCGGCGAAGGGCATGCGCTCGGACAATGGGAAATCGGCGCCGGCGTGGAACATCTCCACGCTCCACCAGAGGGAATCGCGGGCCACGAACGCCTGCGTCGTGGGGCCCATGGCAAGGAACGGCACCAGGGCACGGATGCGCCCTCGGACCTCACGCCGCACCAGCAGCTTCGCCTGGCGCGAGTCCGCCGGCGTGACCGCCAAGCGCGGGCGGCGCACGCCCCACGCAAGCGCCACGCGGCGCCATCCGTCGCCGAGGTGCGGCGCGGCAATGCGGCCGAGAGTGTCCGGCATCACGCGCACCGGATCCACGCCAAGCCCGACGACGAGCGGCGGCAAAGTCGCGTGGGCGCTCCCCACACTGGGCCACGGGTCGCCTCGGTCGTCCGCGTCGGCCGGATCGAGCTCCAGAACCTCGAGCGGCGTCAACGGCGCGTCAGCGCCGAGGGCGGCGTGGGAGACCAGAACGCGAAGCGAATCGCCACCTGCCGCGCTCCACGCGACGGCCCCCGGCACCGGCGGGGTCGACGCATCGTCCTCGGCAGCGAGTGCGAGTGCCGCTGGATCCCATCCGCTCACGCGGCGCGGAATGCTCACCGCCGGCACGCGCACGCTCTCCGCCGCGGCGCCGCGCACGATCTCCTCCACCGCGAACGCCCGGCGCGTGTAGAGCGTCCTGACCAGATCGTAGGGACGCTCGAGCAGCACGGCCTCGCGCGCATTCGCCGCGCGGCGGTCGAGCAGCGGAAGGCCCACGCGCCCTGCGGGGCCGGCGACGAGCGCGATCAGGAGCGCCCCGAGCATCGCCCGCTGCTGCCCGACCCATCCAGCCCACGCCACGAGCACGCCGACGCCCGCGGTGCCGATGCTCAGCGCCACCAAATACGGGTGGAGCACCCGATGGTCGAACGACGTGAAGCGCTCGCCCTCACCGCTCCCGCGCAGCAGCAGGTCCAGACCATCGATGCGGAATCCCCACGCGACGAGGAGCAGCAGGATTCCAGAGTAGATCGCGAAGTGCCGCCGCACCCACGTCGAGACGTGGAGGCGTCCGCTCTGCACCTGCACCGACGGCGTCAGCGCGTAGAGCAGCATCACGACGACGCCGACGACGCTCGCCAGCACGACGGCCCAGTCGCGGAGCATACGCTCGAACGGGAGCCACGCTGTCCAGAAGGCGATGTCATGGCCGAGATACGGGTCGATCTCGCCCACGGGTGTCGCCCAGCGGGCCCGCACCACCGTCAACCAGTCGCCTTGTGGGAGAGCGACGGCGGCGGCGATCAGCACGCTGAGCACGGCCGCGGTCAGCGTGAGCGCGCGCCCTGGCACCACCTCGCCGAAATGCAGATTCGCCACCCGCCGCGGCAGCACCAGCGAGACGATGGACCGCCGCATGCCGAGCAGGTTCGCGAACGCGAAGGCAAACGCCACGGCGAAGCCCACCGAGCGCATCACCGTCAGCGTCCCCGCGCGAGCGCGCCACAGCGCCTCGGCCCCGAGCGCTTCGTACCACGCGTGTTCAGCGTACGCGCCGGCAAGCAGGCGCCCGACGACCAGCGCGACGGCGAGCGTCGCGCCGGCCAGCGCGAGGGCCCGCCGCCAGGTCACGCTACGACTCCACGCCCTGGATTCGGAGCCACCCTTCAACCTCGCTCCGAATCTCGGCCAGCCGGGCCTCGGTCAGCGCTTCGAACCGCATCACGAGAATGGGCTGGGTGTTGGAGGCGCGAATCAGCCCCCAGCCGTCTCCGAACAGGATGCGCGCCCCGTCCACGGCGATGACCTCGCGCTGCGCCGCAAAATGGACCTGCGCGGCCTTCACGATGTCGAACTTGCGGTCGTCCGGGCAGTCCACGCGCAGTTCCGGCGTGCTGACGAAGCGCGGCACGTCGGCCAGCAGTTCATCCACGCGCTTGCCGCTGTCCCCGAGGATGCGCATCAACCGCGCGGCCGCATACACCGCGTCGTCGTGGCCGTAGAACCCCTCCGTGAAGAACATGTGGCCGGACATCTCGCCGGCGATCGGCGCGTGCAGTTCCTTCATCTTCTCCTTGATGAGCGAATGCCCGGTCTTCCACATCAGCGGCTCGCCGCCGGCCTTGCGGATGGCGTCGGGGAGCGCCTGCGAGCATTTCACGTCGAAGATGATCGACTGGCCCTTTCCGGTGCGCTCGAGGACGTCGCGCGCGTAGAGCAGCAGCAGGTAGTCGCCCCAGATGATGTTCCCCGCCTCGTCCACGATGCCGATGCGGTCGGCGTCGCCGTCGAACCCGATTCCCACCTCCGCGCCCGTCCGCCGCACTTCGCGAATAAGGTCCTGGAGGTTCTCGACCACCGTCGGGTCGGGATGATGGTTGGGGAAGTTGCCGTCGCTCTCGGCGAAGAGCAGCGAGGCCTCGACCCCGAGCGCCTTGCAGACGCTTGGCGCCGTCAGCGCCCCCACGCCGTTGCCGCAATCCACCACGACCTTGAGCGGGCGCTTGATCCGGCCGATATGCTTCGCGATGTCGGCCACATAGTCGTCGAGCACGGCCACGGAGCGCACCGTGCCCGGCTTCGCGGCGTTCTTCGCTGTCGGAATGAGCTGGTACAGCCGCTGAATGCCGTCGCCGTGGAGCGAGGTCGCGCCGACGCTGAGCTTGAACCCGTTGAACTCCGGCGGGTTGTGGGAGCCGGTCACCTGAATGCCGCCGACCACGCCGCAGTGGTGCAGGCTCCAGTAAAGCACCGGCGTCGGCGCGACGCCGATGTCCACGACATCCACCCCGCAGTCGGTGAGCCCCTTGACGAGGGCGTCGCGGAGCGAGGCGCCGCTGTGGCGATTGTCACGCCCCACGGCGATTGCGCCGGTGATGCCGCGCTCGGCGAGGATGGCAGCGTACCCGCGACCGATCCCCTCGGCCGCTTCGATGGTGAGGTCGTCTCCGACCACGCCCCGGATGTCGTATTGGCGAAAGATGCCGGCGTTGATCATGGCAGTGTGGTAAGTGAGTGCGCTGAAACTTAGTGCCCCCGAGACGTCAACGCCTCGCGGAGGGCGAGGCGTTGCGTCGGGTCACTTGGGCAGGTCGGCGGATGCCGTTTGCGCGACGGGCGCCCTGGGTATGCTGGCCCGGCTCCATCCGATGACGCGTGACGGCACCAGACCGAGCACGAGGATGACGACCGCGGTGGCGAACACGACCCCGCGCGTGAGCGGGCCCGCGCGCACCGGCGTGATGGCGCCCTCAGGGCGCGCCTTCATGAACATCACGCGCACCACGTTGAGATAGTAGCCCGCGGAGATGACCGAGGTGAGCACCAGGACCACCGCCAGCGTGGTCAGCGGCCGCGGCGCCTCGATGGCCGCCATCAGCAGGTACCACTTTCCGAAGAACCCAACGCCGCCGAAGATCGGGAAGCCCATCAGCGAGAGCATGAACACGCTCATCGCCGCGGCGAGTCCCGGCCGGACGTGCCAGAGCCCCTCGTAGTCGGATAGCTCGTTGTTTCCGTCCCCTTCCGAGCCCACGGCGATGACGACGGCGAACGCGCCAAACGAGGCCAGCGTGTAGGCGACGATGTAGAATAGGAACGCGGCCGAGCCGGCGAGCGTGCCGGTCGCGACGGCGACGAGCAGATAGCCCGAGTGCGCGATCGACGAGTACGCGAGCAGGCGCTTCAGGTTGCGCTGGGAGAGCGCCACCGTGTTGCCGACAAACATTGCGACGGCGGCCAGCCACCAGACCGGGGCGAACCAGGCCTCGCCCATCCCGGGGAGCGCCTCGAGCCAGACGCGGATGAACGTCGTGAACGCGGCCGCCTTCACGGCGGTCGCCATGAACGCCGTAATCGGTGTCGGGGCCCCCTCGTACACGTCGGGCGCCCACATGTGGAACGGCGCGGCTGCCACCTTGAACCCGAAGCCGATCAGGAGCAGGGCCGTGCCGACCAGAGCCATCGGATGCGCGACGTAGTTGCCCTCCACGATGCGCTGGCCGATCTCCGTCAGGTTCGTGGACCCGGTGGAGCCGAAGATCAGCGCGATCCCGTAAAGCAGGAAGGCGGTGGCGAACGCGCCCAGCAGGAAGTACTTCAGCGAGCCTTCGGCCGCCTTGTTGCTGCGCCGGTTGAGACCGGCGAGCACATAGACCGCCACTGACATCAGCTCGACGCCGAGGAAGACGATCATGAGGTCGCGCGCGGCGGCGAGCATCATCATGCCGGCCGTGGCGAACAGCACCAGCACATGCGACTCGGCGGGGCGGATGCGCTCACGGACGTTGTACTCCAGCCCCAGGGCAATCGCGCCGAAGGCGCCTAGCAAGCAGACGATGTTGGCCGCCCACCGGAAGTTGTCCACGGCGATGATGCCGGGGCCGGAGGACAGGCCGCGCGCCGCGTACCAGATCGTGAGGCCAATCGTAGCGACGATCAGGGCGAGCGACGCGACGCCGACAGCGCGCTGGTGCTCGTCTGATTCCGGACGCCAGGCAGCCCAGAGCATGAGCGCCATGGCCCCCACAATGAGCAGCAGGTCCGGCCCGAGGGCCTGCATCAACTGCGACGGGTTCGCGAGGTCGAAGGTCATTTATCGCGCCGTGTTGGAAGCGGTCACCGGGGTCTTGCCCACGCTGGCCTCGACGTACGTGACGAGGCGGCGCGCGGCCGGTTCGGTCTTTTCGAGCAGGGGCTTGGGATAGACGCCAATCCAGATAATGGCGGCGACCAGCGGCACCAGTAGCCCGATCTCGCGCCAGTTGAGATCCTTGATCCCCTCATTCTCCGGCTTCGACAGCGAGTTGTAGATGATCCGCTGGAGCGCCCAGAGCAGATAGGCCGCGGCGAAGATGACCGCCGTGGCCGCGATGACCGCGGCCACCGGCTGCGTCTTGAACGAGCCGACGAGCACGAGGAACTCGCCGATGAACCCGTTCGTCCCCGGCACGCCGATGCTGGAGAGCGAGACGATCGTCAGGATCGTCGCGAAGATGGGGACTACCTTGGCGATGCCGCCGTAGTCCTCGATCATGCGCGTGTGCCGCCGCTCGTAGATCATGCCGACGAGGAGGAACAGCGCCCCCGTGGAGATGCCGTGGGCCACGTTCACCACCAGCGCGCCCTGCATGGACTCCGTCGTCAGCGCAAAGATGCCGAGCATCACGAAGCCGAGATGGCTGACCGACGAATAGGCAACGAGCTTCTTGAAATCCGGCTGGACCATCGCGACGAGCGCGCCATAGACAATGCCGACGACGGCGAGCACGATGACGAAGGTGCGCACCGCCGGGTTCATCGCCGCCTCCGGGAACAGCGGGAGCGCGAACCGGATGAAGCCAAAGGTGCCCATCTTCAGCATGATGGCGGCCAGAATCACCGAACCGGCCGTGGGCGCCTCGACGTGCGCGTCGGGGAGCCACGTGTGGAACGGGAACATCGGCACCTTCACCGCGAACGCCAGCGCGAACGCCCCGAAGAGCCACAGCGTGGTCGTCGGGTCGAGCCGCACGTTATTCAGGATGAAATCGTAGCTGAAGTTCGGCGCGCCGCCCACGCGCGACGCCTCCGACCCGAGGTACAGGATGGCGACCAGCATCAGCAGCGAGCCGATCATCGTGTACACGAAGAACTTGATGGCCGCGTAGAGCCGCCGTTCCCCGCCCCAGATGCCGATGATCAGGTACATCGGCACCAGGCCGATCTCCCACATCACGTAGAAGAGCACCAGGTCGAGCGAGACGAACGCGCCGAGCATGCCGACGGTGAGGACCAGCAGGTTGGCATAGTACGCGTGCGGCTTGGTGCGGATGCTCGTCCAGCTCCCGAGCACTGCGAGCGGCATCAGCAGCGTGGTCAGGAGCACGAGGACCATCGCGATGCCGTCGAGGCCGACGGTGAACCGCACGCCCCACTGCGGGATCCACGGCAGGTCGACGAGCGCCTGCCAGCCGGACGCCGCCGGGTCGATGGACCACCAGAGCCCGAGCGAGAGGAGGGCCTCCACCATGAAGAAGGCGAAGGCGAGGATCCGCACTTCACGCCAGCGCTTCTCGGCCGGGTCCTTGGCCGTCAGCAGCGCGTGCGCCCCGATCCCCAGCGCGCCGATGGCCGGCAGCAGCAGCAGGGCCGGGACGATCCAGGCGTTGTAATTGATCGACGACAGGAACGCGGTCATGGGTTACCGATAGGTGAAGGCGCCAAGGATGGTGAGGACGCCGATCAGCAGGACCCACGCATACGTGCCGAGGTGGCCCGTCTGCAACTGGGAGCCCATCCAACCGAACGCGCGCGCAAGAAGCGCGCTGCCATTGACGAAGAGTCCATCGATGACGCCCGCGTCGAAGCCCTTCCACAGGACGTTGCGCGAGACGGCCACCGTCGGCTGCACGATGGCGGCATCGTACCCTTCGTCGACGAAGTACTTGTTCTCCAGCACGCGCGCGATCCCCTCGGCCGCGGGCGCGTCCTTCTTGGCCACCAGCGCCGCCGGCTTCAGCCGCCAGACAGCGAAGGCGATGCCGGCGACCGCGATGGCGATTGCCGTGCCCACCAGCACGAGTTCCGTGCTGTGCGACAGGTGCGCGGCCTCGCCCAACGTGGTGCGCAGTGCATTCTCGCCGACCACCGGCTCAAGCCAGTGCTCGAGACCGCCGACCGGGCCAATCGCGCCGAGCAGCGCTGGCACGTTGAGCCAGCCACCGAACGCCGCCAGAATGCCGAGCACGACCAACGGCCCGGTCATCACCCACGGCGCCTCAGCCAGGTGCGGCCGCTCGGCCTCCCCCGTCCGGTTGGGGCCGTGGAAGGTGTACAGCATCATGCGCGTCATGTAGATCGCGGTCATCAGCGCCGAGACGAGGCCGAGGCCATACACGATGAACAGCACCGTGCTGCCGGGAATCCCGAGCAGCGAGGCCTCGGCAAGCGTCGAACCGTGCGTGCGGGCGAAGACGGCCGCGAGAATCTCGTCCTTCGAGAAGAAGCCCGAAAAGAGCGGGATGCCGGCGATGGCCAGCGTCGCGATCCACATCAGGCAGAACGTGATCGGCATGTGGTGCCGCAGGCCGCCCATGTTGCGCATGTCCTGCGCGTCGTCATGGTTGTGCGTCGCGTGATACGCCTTGTGCATCGCGTAGATCACCGAGCCAGACCCGAGGAACAGCAGCGCCTTGAAGAAGGCGTGCGTGGCGAGATGGAAGATGCCGGCCACGTACGCGCCCACGCCCACGCCGACGAACATGTACCCGAGCTGGGAGACCGTGGAGTAGGCCAGCACCTTCTTGATGTCCCACTGCTTCAGGCCGATCGTCGCCGCGAAGAACGCGGTGAGCGCGCCGACCGCGGCCACCGTGAGCTGGGCCACCGGCGCCATCGAGAAGACGCCCGAGGCCCGGGCCACGAGGTAGACGCCCGCAGTCACCATCGTCGCCGCGTGGATCAGGGCAGAGACCGGCGTCGGGCCGGCCATGGCATCGGGGAGCCACGTGTACAGCGGAATCTGCGCGCTCTTACCCGTGCAGCCGAGGAAGAGGAACAGGGCAATCGCCGTGGCGACCGCGCCGCCCATCGGGAGATCCTTCGCCTTGTCGGCCACGCCGAGGATGTCCAGCGTCCCGAGGTTGGCGAACATCAGGAACATGGCAACCAGGAATCCGAAGTCGCCGATGCGGTTTACGATGAACGCCTTCTTCCCCGCGTCCGCGTTGGCCTTCTCCGAGAACCAGAAGCCAATGAGCAGGTACGAGCAGAGCCCCACGCCCTCCCAGCCGACGAAGAGCAGCGGGTAGCTGCCGCCGAGGACGAGGATAAGCATGAAGAAGACGAACAGGTTGAGGTACGCGAAGTAGCGCGGGTACCCCGGGTCGTCCTGCATGTAGCCGACGCTGAAGATGTGGATCAGCATGCCGACGCCCGTGACGACCATCACCATGGTCATCGAGAGCGGGTCGAGCAGGATGGTTGCGTTGAGGTTCAGGTCGCCGACCGGCATCCAGGAGAACAGCGTGAGCACGTAGGGGTGCTCCATCTCCACGCCGCGCATCGCGAAGAAGATCGCGCTGGCCAGCAGGAAGGCGGCAACGAGCACGCCCGGGCCAACGAGGCTGACAATCCCCGCGAACTTGTGCCGCGGCGGATGGCCGTGGTCAGCGTGGTCATGCGCGTCGTCGTGCTCGTGCCCGTGCACTCCACCGTGCCCGTTCCCGTGCCCTTCAGAATGGTGCCCTTCGGACGGATCCGCCGGGCCGATCTTCGCCGCGCCGAGCATGGCCAGGGCGCCGTTGATCAGGAACCCCAGCAGCGGCAGCAGCGGGAGCAGCCACACCAGACGGGCGATTGTCGCCGCCAGGGGGTGCGCTCCCTCAAAAGTCATGGCGGGGTTCATCATCCCTTGAGGAGGTTGATGTTCTGGAGGTTGACCGTCTTCACGTGGCGGAAGATCGCGATGATGATCGCCAGCCCGACCGCGGCCTCCGCGGCGGCGACGGTCATCGTGAAGACGACGAAGACCTGGCCCGAGGCGCCGTACAGCGTGCTCAGCGCGACAAAGGACAGGTTGACGGCGTTGAGCATCAGCTCGACGCACATGAAGATGATGATCGCGTTCCGGCGGGTCAGGACGCCGATCACGCCGATCGCGAACAGGACGGCGGAGAGGGCGAGGGCTTCAGCGAGCATCGGTCCTCCGCTTGCCAAGCACCACCGCGCCGACGATCGCGGCGAGCAGAAGCACGCTCGTCAGCTCGAAGGCCAGCAGATACTCCTTGAAGAGCGGCTCCGCCACCGGGCCGATGACGCCGCCGGCCGTCGGTGCCGCCGCCGCGGCTGCCGCTCTGGCGGCGAGGTCGGGCGGGATCATCCGGTTGAGGAGGTCGCCCTTGCTCAGCGCCAGCAGCGGGGCGACCAGCGCCAGGCCGACGAGCAGCGCCAACACCTGCCCCCACCTGCCTCGGGCGTCGGCCAACTCGGACGCATGGCCGAGGTTCAGCAGCATGATCACGAAGAGGAAGACGACCATGATGGCGCCCGCGTACACCAGCACCTGAATGGCGCCGATGAACTGCGCGTCGAGCATCACGTACAGCCCGGCGAGGCAGAACATCACGTTCACCAGCCACATGGCCGCCGCCACCGGGCTCTTGCGCGTGACGAAGGCAATGGCGCTGGCGAGCGCGGTCAGTCCAAAGAAATAGAACGCGGCCGAGTATGCGATCGGGTGGAATTCATTGGGTTGCATCATTCCCCCCTCGGATCGGCCGGGTCCCACATCTCGCAGACGGGGTGTGTCTGCGACGTTAGCCGTGTGAGGTCGTACACGAAGTCCTTCCGGTCGTATTCGGCGTTTTCATAGTGCCGGCCCAGGTGGATAGCCTCCTCCGGGCAGACTTCCTGGCAGTAGCCGCAGAAGATGCAGCGGAACTCGTCGATGTCGAACACCGCCGGGTACCGGTTCCCCTGCTCGTCCACGCTCGGCACGAGCTTGATGCAGTTGGCTGGGCACACCGTGGGGCAGAGTCCGCAGGCCACGCACTTGGCCTTGCCGTCCTCGGTGGTGAGCATTCGGTGCGTGCCGCGCCAGCGCGGCCCGATGTCCCACTTCTCCTCGGGGTACTGCACCGTGACCTTGTGCGGGTCCACCAGGTGCTTGAACGTCAGCGCCAGCCCCTTGAAGGTCGCGCGCACGTAGCTGGTATCGTCCGTGGGCCGCTCAACGACCCGTGTGGTGATCGCCATTAGGCCCCCTTCCCGGTCAGGAGATCGCTGCGCTCCGCGCCGAGCCGCATCTTGGCCAGGCGCTCGCGCTCGATCCGCGAGTACGCCGGGCTGACGATCCGCCCGCGGTCGAGCACCCAGAACACCAGCACCACGAACACCACGTTCATGGCGAGGAACGCGCCGGTGTACGCCATGCTCGTGCGCACCACGCCGGCGAAGTCGAGCGCCAGCGCGAGACTAGCCACCGCCGTGATGTACAGCAGCGCCATCGGCAGCAGGAGCTTCCAACCCAGCGACATCAGCTGGTCGTAGCGGAAACGCGGCACCGTCCAGCGGATCCAGATGAACGCGAAGACGAAGAAGAAGACCTTCGCGAAGTAGGCGCCGAGCGTGACCAGCGTCTTGACGACGCTGTGCGGCGCGGCGTTGTCCCACTGCGTGAACGGAATGTCCCAGCCGCCGAAGAACAGCGTTACCATCAGGCCGCTCGACGTGATGATGTTGGCGTACTCGGCGAGCGGGAACATCGAATAGCGCATCGAGCTGTACTCCGCGTGGTAGCCGGCGACCAGCTCGGACTCCGACTCCGGCAGGTCGAAGGGGACGCGGTTGGTCTCGGCCAGCGCGGAGACGGCGAAGATGAAGAACGCCATCGTCAGCAGGACGACGTTCCACGCCTGCCCCTGCTGCTGCGCCACGATCTCGTTCAGGTTCACGTTGCCGGCGAGCAGGAGCACGCAGACGGTGCTCATGCCCATCGCGATCTCGTACGAGATCATCTGCGCCGAGGCGCGGAGGCCGCCGAGCAGCGCGTACTTGTTGTTCGACGACCACCCCGCGATGGTGAGCCCGTAGACGCCGAGCGAGCTGATCGCGAGGATGAAGAGGAAGCCGATCGGCAGGTCGGCCACGGCCATGCTGATCAGGCCGACGCCCGGAATCGGGAGCGGCGCCGCGAAGGGGATCACCGCCCAGGTGATCATTGCCGGCACGAAGGCGATCGCCGGCGCCATGACGAACAACGCCTTGTTGGCCGTCGCCGGGAGCGCCTCTTCCTTCATGAAGTTCTTCACGCCGTCGGCGATGGGCTGAAGCAGTCCCTGCGGGCCGACGCGGTTAGGCCCGATGCGGTCCTGGATCCACCCGGCGACCCGGCGTTCCAGCAGCGTCGTGTACGCGACGCAAAGCATATAGATGCCGAACGCCACGCCCGCCTTGATGAGTCCGAAGAGAACGAACATCCCTGGGGACGGCGGCAGCTGCGGGTCGGCGACCTGCAGGAGGAGCGGCACGGAGTGCATCATGCGTTGACCCTCGCGCCGGCGGCCATCTGCCCCTTGAGCCCCAGCGAGTCATAGCTCAGTCCGCTGAACGCGGCCTCGGCCTTCGCCATCGCGCCGAAGACCGCCTCCGCGGAGTCGTAGACCCCACCCTTGCCCGCGGCGGCGGCCAGTCCGGCGAGCGCCATCCAGCTGGCGCGCGCAAGCCCGGGCGCCGGCCGCGCCTGGAGGTAGCGCTGCACGCGGCCGCGCAGGTTGGTGAACGTCCCCTCCTCCTCCGCGAAGTTCGCGATGGGAAGGAGGATCGCCCCAGCGGGCGCCCCCGCCGGCACCACTGAGCCGAGGACGATCACCGCCTTCGCCGACGCGAGTGCGCCAGTGTCCAGCCCGGCGCAGTCATCGCCGGCGATCACGACCACAGCGCCAGCGCCCGCCAGCGGCTGGTCGGCGCGGCTGAAGCCGAGCAGTTCGGCGCCGGTCGCGTTCGGCGCGCGGTCGGCGCGCAGGGCGAGATCCGGCACGCCGGGCAGCGGCGCCTCGGCGCCCTTGGCCACGCGGAACTTGCCCGTCCCCGCGGTCTGCTTGAGCAGCCAGAGCGCTTCATTGGAAAGCGAGGCGCTAGCCACGACGTGCGCCGTCGCCCCCTTGAGCGCGGCGCCGGCCGCAGCGAGCGCGTTCTCCCACGACGCCGGCTTGCCCGCGACCATCGGGGTTTCCAAGCGGTCGGCCCGGTTCACCCACTCGTAGTTGAGGCGCCCTTCATCGCAGAGATAGAAATGATTGACCTCGCTGTTCGAGCGCGGCTTCATGCGCACCAGCGTGGTGTCGCGCATCTCGAGGGTGACGTTGCACCCCTGCGAGCAGTTGGGGCAGACCGACGCGGTGCGGTCGAGCTCCCACGCGCGCGCCTTGTTGAGGAAGTCCTTGCTGACCAGCGCGCCCACCGGGCACAGGTCGATGACGTTTGCCGCCCAGGGGTGCGAAAGGTCGTGGTCCGGCGCGATGCCGATGTGCGCGCGGTCGCCGCGTTCCTCAACGCAGAGCGCCCGGTCGCCGGCCACGTCGCCCATGTAGCGAACGCATCGCGTGCAGAGAATGCAGCGGTTGGTGACGTACAAGACGTCGCCGCCGAAATCCTCGGCCGGGTTGAAGCGCTTCGGCTCGCGGTACCGCGAGTCAGCGCGCCCTTCCTGGAACGTGTAGTCCTGAAGCTCGCACTCGCCGGCCTGGTCGCAGATCGGGCAGTCGAGCGGGTGATTGATGAGGAGCAGCTCGAGCACGCCCTTGCGGGCGTCGAGCGCCTTCTGGCTGTAGACGTTCACCACCTGGCCGTCCGCGACGGTGGTGGCGCACGACGGCGCCAGCTTGGGCCACTTCTCCACCTCGACGAGGCACATGCGGCAGACGCCCGCGATCTTGAGCCCCGGGTGATAGCAGTAGTGGGGGATGAGCACCCCGGCGGTCTTGGCCGCCTCGAGGATGGTCGTCCCCTCGGGGACGCTGACGGGGCGCCCCTCGATGGTCAGGTTGACGAGCTTCTGGTCGGACATCACCCCACCGCCACGGTCGAGGAGCGTTTGCCGGTGATGAGCGCCTCGAACTCGCCGCGGAAGCGCGTGATCCCGCTGGTCACGGGGGCGCCGCACGAGTCGCTGAGCACGCAGATCGTCTTGCCGGTCATGTTCTCGGTCAGCTCGAAGATCGTGTCGAGGTCTTCAAACGTCCCCTGCCCCGCCACGATGCGCTCGAGGATCTTGGTCATCCACGCCGTGCCCTCGCGGCACTGCGTGCACTGGGCGCAGCTCTCGTGCGCGTAGAAGCGTGCGAGGCGGGCCAGCTGCTTGGGCATCGACTGCGCGTCGTCGAAGATGATGACGCCGCCGGAGCCCAGCATCGTGCCGAACTCCATGAAGCCCTCGTAGTCCATCTTGACCTGCTCGGCCTCCTCGATGGTGATCACCGGCACCGACGAGCCGCCGGGGATGATCGCCTTGAACTTCCGCCCGGGGAGCGGGCCGCCGCAGAGGTCGTACAGGAATTCCTTGAACGGGAAGCCCATCGGCACTTCGTAGTTGCCGGGGCGCGCCACGTTGCCGCAGACCGAGAAGAGCTTGCTGCCGGTGCTCTTCGGGTTGTTGAGGCTCATCGCCTTGTACCACTCGGCGCCGTTGTTCAGGATGTGCGGCACGGCGGTGAGCGTCTCGACGTTGTTCACCGTCGTCGGCATGCCGAACACGCCGGCGACCGCCGGGAACGGCGGCTTGATGCGCGGGTTGCCGCGCCGCCCTTCGATGGAGTTCATCAGGGCGGTCTCTTCGCCGCAGATGTATGCCCCGGCCCCGCGATGGACCCAGATGTTGATGGTCTTGCCCGATCCGCAGGCGTTCGGCCCGATAATCCCCGCCGCGCGGGCCTCCTCGAGCGCCGCCTCCATGACGGCGATGGGCTGGGTGAACTCGCCGCGGATGTAGATGTAGCACGTCTCGGCGCCGATCGCGTGCGAGGCGATGGCGCACCCCTCGATGAGGGCGTGAGGCGTCCACCGCATGATCTCGCGATCCTTGAACGTCCCCGGCTCCGACTCGTCGGCGTTGCAGCACAGGTAGTGCGGCTTGCCGTCGCCGATCTTCATGAACGACCACTTCAGGCCGCACGGGAAGCCGGCGCCGCCGCGTCCGCGCAGCCCCGACTCCTTGACGACGTTCTGGATGGCAACCGGATCGGTGGCCAGCGCCTGCGGCAGCGCCTTGTAGCCGCCGCGCGCCTTCCAGCCCGCGAGAGTGCGCGCCTCGGGATCGCCGAAGTACTTGCTTAGGATCGGCGTTTCGCGCGGGTGCTGCTTATGAGGATAGCCCATTGAATCAGACGGTAGACGGTGGACGGTAGACGGCAGACCGGCCCGAAGAAGTACTGTTGTCTCTCTGTTGTTTCTCTGTTGTCTCTCTGTTGTTTCTCTTACGCGTATTTCTTGAGGATCTCCGGCACCTTTTCCACACTCACGCTGTCAATGAAGTCGTCATTGACCATGATCGGCGTGGCAAAGCCGCACGCTCCGAGGCACTCCACCTCGATCACCGTGTATTTGCCGTCCGCCGAGGTGAGGCCGAGTTCGCCGCAGCCGGTCTTTTCAAGGAAGGCCTTCACCACGTCCTCCGCGCCCATGCAGTTGCAGCAGGACGTCGTGCAGACCTGGATGAAGTACTTCCCGACCGGATGCTGGTGATACATGGTGTAGAACGTCACCACGCCCTTCACGTAGGCGGCGGTGAGTCCGAGCACGTCGCCGACTTCCTTCATCGCGTGCTCGCTGACCCAGCCGCGCTCGTCCTGCACGATCCAGAGCGCCGGCAGCAGGCCCGCCTGCTTGGTGGGATAGCGCGTCAGGATGTCGTCGAGCTTCGCGCGCGGCGCTGAGCCCGGGGCAAACACCGGCACGTAGGGCTCGTCGTGGTGGTGCCCAGGAATGGGCTGCGCGACCGACCCGCCGGATGCTGAAGGTCCGTGGCTCATCTATCAATTTCTCCCATCACGATATCAATGGACGCGTTGATCGCGATGACGTCCGAGAGCAAGTGGCCCTCGACCATCTTCGGGATCGCCGAGAGGTTCACGTACGACGGCGGGCGAATGCGCCAGCGCACCGGCTTGGCCGATCCGTCGGAGACCATGTAGTAGCCCTTCTCGCCCTTCGGGGCCTCGACGGCGACGTACGCCTCGCCGGGGGCCGGGCGCGGCCCTTCCATCACGTTCTTGAAGTGATGGATCATGCTCTCCATCTCGCTCGTCGCCTTGTGCTTCGGCGGCAGGATAACGCGCGGGTCGTCCACGTTCACCGGGCCGTCGGGCAGGCGCGCGATCGCCTGCTCCAGGATGCGCACCGACTGCCGCATCTCCTCCATGCGGACGAGATACCGGTCATACACGTCGCCGTGCACGCCCACGGGGACCTCGAAGTCGTACGTCTCGTAATCGAGGTACGGGAAGTCCTTGCGCACGTCGTAGTCCACGCCCGAGGCGCGGAGCATCGGGCCGGAGAGGCCGTAGTTGATCGCCTCTTCCGGCGACATCACGCCGATGCCGACGGTGCGCCCAACCCAGATGCCGTTCTTCGTGACGACGCGGTCGCACTCGTCGAGCGTCTTCGGGAAGGTGCGGACGAAGGCCTTGAGCCCGTCGAGCCAGCCGTCGGGAATGTCGGCGGCCATGCCGCCCACGCGCGACGCGCTCGTCGTGAGGCGCGCGCCCACCCAGCCCTCGAACAGGTTGTAGACGTTCTCGCGCTCCTGAAACGACCACAGGAAGGGCGTGTACGCCCCGATGTCGATGCAGGTCGTCCCCATCCAGACCAGGTGCGAGATGATGCGCGACAGCTCCATCCCGATCACGCGGAGCACGGTGCAGCGCGGCGTGACCTCGATGCCAAACAGCTTCTCCGCCCCGAGCGCGAAGGCGATGTTGTTGCCCACGCAGTTCAGGTAGTCGTCGCGGTCGGTCCACGGGATGATCTGGTTGTATTGGCGGTACTCGCCGATCTTCTCGAAGCCGCAGTGCAGGTAGCCGATGTGCGGGATGCACCGCACGACGGTCTCGCCGTCGAGCTCGAGCACCAGGCGGAGCACGCCGTGGGTCGCCGGATGCTGCGGCCCGATGTTGATGAGCATGTGCTCGCCTTCGAGATCCGGCTCGATGCCCGGCGGCGCCTGCAGGGCCACCCCGCCGTCCCCGCCGGCGACCAGCGGAATGCGCTGCGGCTTGCCGTCGGGGCCGATGCCGGTGGTCGAGAGTTCAACTTCGACAGTTCGCTTAGTGGCCATCGGCTATTCTCCCGTCGACTCGCCGCCCTTGATGCGGGCGCGCATGTCCTGCGGCAGGTCGGCGTAGGCGTCGGCGACGGAGAGCTCCTCCATCGAGTACCGGGCCTCGGGGTTGGCGGCGAGCGCCTGACGGAGCTGCTCGGCGCGGCTGAAGCGGCCGCGCAGCGGGAAATCCTTGCGCAGCGGGAAGCCCTCGGCGTACTGCTCCCACAAGAGAATGCGGCGCAGGTCCGGGTGCCCCTCGAAGCGGATGCCGAACATGTCGTAGCACTCTCGTTCGAGCCAGTCGGCGCCCTTGTAGATGTCGAAGACGGACGGCGCGACCAGCGGCTGTCCCTTCTCGATGAGCGCCTTCACGCGCAGGAAGCGGCGGAACTTGAGCGAGCGCAGGTGCCAGATGACCTCGATCGGCAGGGCGCGGTCGCGGAATTCGACGGCGGTGACGTCGGACAGGTACTCGTAGCTCTGCGACGGATCGCCGTGCAGCCACTGGATGATCTCGTGTGCCTTCGCCATCTCCACGATGACGTTGGTCTCGCCCCAGACCACCTCGACGCGGCGGATCGCAGCGCCGAACTGCGCCTTGAGCGCCTCGGCCGACGGGTTGGCGTCGCCGCCGCGGTGTGGGACGTTCTTCGGGGTGGCCGGGACCGGCAGGCCGGCGGCGCTCCCCGCGCGAATGACGGTGAACTCGCTCACTGTCCGCTCCGCGTCTGTGGGACGGAGTTGCCGAACGCCTCGGAGAGCTTGTCGATGCGCGACGGCGGGATGTAGAGCTGGCTGGCGGGATCCGGCACCATCTCGTCGCGCGGCGTCGCCGACATCCGCTCCTTCATGACCTTCTTCTGGAGCATCATGATGGCGTGGATGAGCGCCTCCGGGCGCGGCGGGCAGCCGGGGACGTACACGTCCACCGGGATGATCGTGTCGATCCCCTGCGTGACGGCGTAGGTGTCGAACATTCCGCCCGTGGAGGCGCAGGCCCCCATTGAGATAGACCACTTCGGCTGGGGCATCTGCTGCCAGATGCGGCGCAGGACCGGGGCCAGCTTGAACGGAACGCGCCCCGCGCAGATCAGGACGTCAGCCTGGCGGGGCGAGAATCCCATGCGCTCCATCCCGAAGCGCGCGAGGTCGAACTTGGAGGCGGCGCTGGCCATGAACTCGATGGCGCAGCACGCGGTGCCGAACGGCATCGGCCACAGCGAGTTGGCGCGCCCCCAGTTCACAAGGAAGTCGAGGCGGGTGGTGATCCACCCATCGCCCTGACCCGCGTCGAGCGACACGACCCCCGGGGCGGGTGCGTCAGTCAATCCCATTGGAGGGCTCCCTTCTTCCAGATGTAGATGAAGCCGGCGAAGAGGATCGCCATGAAGACGAGCATCTCGCCGAGGCCGAAGAACGAGACCTGGCCCGCGGGGCAGACGCCGTTGATGAGCGGCACGGCGCAGGAGAGCTGGCGATAGTACGCCGCCCACGGGATCATGAACACGGTTTCGATGTCGAACACGATGAAGAGCATCGCGACCATGTAGAATTTCACCGAGAACCGCTCGCGGGCGTCGCCCAGCGGCGGCATGCCGGACTCGTAGGCCTGCTGCTTGACCGGCGCGGGCCGGAAACGCATCACGAGTTGCGAGAGCCCGATGATGGCGATCGCCGTCACGACAGCGATGGCCAGCAGGAAGAGGACGGGTATGTAGTTGCGATCCATGCCGAAGGTCCGCCTTCGTGAAGGAATTCACGAGCGTTGAACAACACGGAAAAGTAGAGGTCGTGCGCGAGGGGTGTCAACGCAGATCTCTATAGAAGGCGCATCAGGGATAACCCGAACGGTTGTCGGGGATTCGGGTGCGTCGCCTGACGTGACCTCCGGCCCATGCGTGCGGAGCGCAGGGGCTGGGAACGGCCACTGATACCGCGAAGGATCGAAGGGCACGCTGGGGCGCGAAGAAACCTTGATGGTAACGACCGCGCGCCCCGCGCCGCTCAGCATTACGGTGCGCGGTTCCCCCGAAGTTCCTTCGCGCCCCTTCGCGCCCTATGTACCTTCGTGTTAGATGTTCAGGACCCTCGCCCGCTGGCGAATTCCAGCGCGGCCTCCCAAAATCGGGGGCGACCGCTGGCCGGCCACCCCACGACCCTCAGCCCCGACGCGCCCCATGAGCATCATGAACGACCGCTGGATCATCGAGATGGCCACGCAGCACGGCATGATCGAACCGTTCGAGAACTCCCAGGTCCGGTCGGGTGTCATCTCGTACGGGGTCAGCGCGTACGGCTATGACATGCGGGTGGCGCGCGAGTTCAAGATCTTCACGAACGTGCTGAACTCGGTGGTCGACCCCAAGGCGTTCGATCCCAAGAGCTTCGTCGAGTACGAGGGCGATGTCTGCATCGTCCCGCCCAACTCGTTCGCCCTGGCGCGCAGTGTCGAGTACTTCCGCATTCCGCGCGACGTGATGACCATCACCGTGGGCAAGAGCACCTATGCCCGCTGCGGGATCATCACCAACGTCACGCCCTTCGAGCCCGAGTGGGAGGGTTACGTGACCCTCGAGATCTCGAATACCACCCCCCTCCCCGCCCGCATCTACGCCAACGAAGGCATCGCGCAGGTGCTCTTCTTCCGTGGCAACGAGCCGCCGGTGACGAGCTACAAGGACAAGAAGGGGAAGTATCAGGGTCAGGTGGGCGTGACGCTGCCGAAGATCTAGGTGCCTGACATCGGCCGCCGCCGGCTCGCTTGCCGTGCCCTGATCGCGCTGGCGGTCGCCGGGGTGGCGGCACCCACTGCTAAGGCGCAAGCGCCGACGAAGGGCGGCGAAGGAGCCGCCGCGATCGCCGTCGCCGATTCCCTGCTCCGCGCACTCTCGGCGGGCGACACGGCAACGCTGCATCGCCTCACCGCCGATTCCTCCATCGTGGGTGTCTCGGCGATGCGAAATGGCGCCGAGCGTGTCTCCATCCGCTCGTGGGCGAGCGACATCGCGCGCCTGGGGACGTCGAGTTTTTCGGAGCGCGGCTTTGCCCCAACCGCGCAGGTGCAGGATCGGCTCGCGCTCGTCTGGATGCCGTACGACCTCTACCGCGACGGCAAATGGTCGCACTGCGGCGTGGACGCCTTCACGCTCCTCAAGATCAACGGCGCCTGGAAGGTGGCGTCGCTCTTCTACACGGTGGAGCAACCACCAGCGTGCAAGCCACACCCGGACGGCCCGCCGAGGCCCTGACGGCAGGACGGGTGGGCGTCGGCGCCACCACCGCGCCCCGTGCCACGCGGCCTATGCCGTCGGCAGCCGCGCGATCTTCCCCATGAACAGCACCGTCCCGGTGTGCCGCTCGCGCAGCACGAACAGGAACGGCCGGTCCACGCGCATCACGGGATAGGACGGCAGCGACGTCACCCCGACTCCCACCACCGTCACCGCGGCCGCCTCCGTCCCCTCTTCGTTCACGTCCACGAAGCTGTTCTGCTTCACGAATTCCAGAAACAGTTCGTAGCCGGTCGGAGCGGGTGCCATCTGGGTGAAGTCGGCGCCGCCAGGCACGAACGGCGTTACCATGCCCAGCGCGCGCAGGTCGTCGTTCAACTTTCGCTCGTACGCAAGCGTGAACTTGGGCATCGCGAAGTCCACCTTCTGGACCCGCAAACCAGCAATGATCCCCTGCCACGCCCCCGGCGTGAGCGATCCCACGAAGCTCTCGACGTCGGTCCCGCTCTTCGGAAGCAGCACGACCATGCTGAACGCCGTGTTGCCGTACGGCAGCTCCGCCGCCTGGTAGTTCGTCCCCTCGGCGTACGACAGACTGTCCAGGCGGTGCATCATCTGCGCCGTCTGCGCGCCGCCCTTCGCGGGCGTGAACGACCCCGCGGCCGTCTTGGCAGGGTCAAACTTCGTCCGCCACGAGCCCTTGAAGTAGATGGCGTTGATCAGGAACATCACCTGCTGGGCGGTGATGGTGTCGAGCACCTTTGGGATCTTCCCGCTCGTCTTCTCGTTCACCCAGCCGTTGATCGCGGCCAGCGCCGCGGCCTGATTGGCGAAGTCGAGCCCCTGCACCGTCGCGTCGAAGTACGTGCGCGTCGTGTCAAAGAACGCCTGCCGGAACGGGAAGCCCTGTCGGTACCAGATGGAGTTGGCGATGCGCATCTGCACCGATGGATCGAGCGACGTGAGCAGCGCGATCAGTGATTTGTAGCCGGCGTTGATCTCGGGGAGCGTCGCGTTGCCGAACTGCAGCGCCGAGCGCATCTGGTCGGCAGTCGTCCCAGCGGCGCCGTTCAGCGCCATCCCCAGCGCGAACGAGGCGCTCAGCGGCGACAGGAAGACACTCGTGTCGCGCTGCGCGGTATTCACCCGTCCCCACAATGCGAAGGCGAAGGCGTTGACGGCATCGCGGACCTTCACTTCGCTCGCCGTGAGCGGACGCGGCAGCGCCGTGAGCACCGCTGGCTGCTTCGAGGACGGCGCTTCGGTGGGCGATGACGCGCAGGCCACGACGGCGAACGCTGCCACCAGGATCGGTATGCGGGACTGGGCGGGTCTCATGGGATGCTCCTCATACCCATAATACCCGCCCAGCGACGCCCGCGTTTCGTCGATTGGCCCGCCCTCAGCGCCTCCCGCGCAACCGCGCCACGTCCGCCTCCGCCGCGATCGCCCCGAACGCCCCCCACTGTCCGCCGGCCACGAGCGCCTCGAACAGCTTCACCGCCTGCTCGCGCCGGCCATTGTAGAAGTGCCAGTTGGCCACGCCGTAGGCCACCGACGCGTCGCTCGACGACATCTGGCCGGCGGCCCTCGCGGCGGCGCTGTCCGCCCCGAGGGCGCCGAGGTACAGGTGCATCAGGCGCTCGTACGACTGGTTCTCCACGATGGTCAGCGACCGCCGGAACGGCTCGATCGCCTTCGCCGCCTCGGCGTCGCGCCCCGCGCGGCGCAGCGACATGTACAGCCAATGCGCCATCGAGACCCGACGGTCGTCGTTGGTCGCCGCCGCCACTTCCTTGCGCGCGACGGCCGCGGCCTTCTCCCAATCGCTGCGCAGGTAGTACGCGAGCGCGAGGTGATAGCCGATGTTTGAATGCAACGTGCCGATCGGAACGCCCGCGGGGTTGGGCTGGCCATCGGGCTCGACGATGTCGGGCTTCCCCTCCACCACCACAGTCGCGCGCTCGAGGTCCTTCACCGCCCGATCGATCTCGCGCACCGAGATGTAACGATGCCCCCGATGCCGCAGCAGCCACGGGTTGTCCGGGAAGAGCGTAAGGCCGTGTGTGTAGACGGCGATGGACTCGCGGAGCTTCCCAAGGTACGCGAGCCGGCGTCCGTACCAGATCAGCGAGTCGAGGTTCGTCGGGGCGTGCTCATACGCCCGGCGCGCCTCGGCGAGCTGCGCGTCATACCGCGCCCGCGTCGCCGCCGAGAGCGGCAACGTGCGCAGGGTGTCACCGAGCAAAGAGATGGCCTGCACGTCAACACGATCCGGCGTGAACGGCGCCTGCGCTGACGCGCTTGGCGTCCCGGCACACGTCGCGGCAACGATGGCGGGCAAGGCCCAGCGATAGGACGGTCTCATGGCTTGCGCACTCCCAGCCTGCGGTCGAGGAAGTCGGCCGACGCCTTGAAGACTTCGACCCAACGGTCCCAGCGAAGGAAGCCGTGGATCTCATCGGGGAAGATCAACTGCTCCACCTCCACGCCGCGGTCGCGGAGCGCCTCGACCAGCGTGACGGTCTCCACGAACTGCACGTTGCGGTCGTCGTCGCCGTGGATCACGAGCACCGGGGAGCGCCATCCATCCACCGTCGCCATCGGCGAGGCATTGAACGCGCGCCGCGTGCGCTCGGGGTTCTCCAGCGGGTTGTACGACGGGACGAAGTTCTTGATGCCCACATTCCAGTCGTGTACGCCGTGGATGTCCACGCCGGCGGCGAACAGGTCGGAGGCGCGCGAGAGCCCCATCGCGGTGAGGTAGCCGCCGTACGAGCCGCCCCAGAGGGCGACCTTCTTGGGATCCACGTCGGGGCGCGCCGCGAGGTACATCCCGGCTGCCATCACGTCCTGGTACTCCGCGCCACCAGAAGCGCCGTAGTTGAGCGCCTCGCGAAACTCCATTCCGTAGCCAATGCCGCTCCGGTAGTTGACCGACAGCACTACGTATCCCTTGGATGCGAGATGCTGGTTCATCGCGTACGCGTTCGCGTAGTAGCTGGAGTAGTTCCAGCCCAGGAGCATTTGCCGCTTGGAGCCGCCGTGGAAGAAGATCGCGGCAGGGCGCTTGTCGCCCGGCTTTGCCCCTGCGGGGAGGAAGAGCTGCGCGTGGATGCGCATCCCGTCGGTGGAGGTGATGATCACCGGCTGGGGATCCACGATCTTCGCGATCGGGAAGTCGGCAGGAATCGTCCCCGGCGCAAGTTCGCGCGCGGGAGCGGCAGCCACGATGATCGCGGCGTGCGCTGGCACGCGCGGCCCCGACTTGAGCAGGGCGATCGCGCCGCCATCGCTCGTCACCGCGGGCTGCCACTCGATGTCCGCGCCGCTCGTGACGGCGCGCGGCAGCGCGCTCCCATCCACCGGCACGCGCCAGATGTCACGGCGGTCGATGTCACCCTGGTTGGAGTTGTAGACGATCTCACGACGGTCGGGCGTGACGGTCACATACTCCACCTCGAACTCGCCGGGCGTCAGCAGCTTTGCAGGTCCGCCTGTAACCGGCACTGAGTACAGTGACGTCCACCCTGTCTTCTCCCAGGCGAATACCAGCCGGTCGCCGGCGGCCCACGTGAGCTGCGCCCCGACGATCTCGCGGTGGATGGAGCCGCGTCCCGTGTCGGCGCGGAAAACGACGCGCCCCTTCCCCGTCGAAGCGTCAGCCACAAGGATCGAGAACGGCTCGCCACGACGATCGGGCGTGAAGATCAGGCGTTTGGTGGTCGTCGCCTCTCGCAGAAAGGCCACCTGCTTTCCGTCTGGCGACCAGACCGGCGACTCATCGGTGTCTACGCTTGGCGCCATCCAGGTGACGGACTTGTTCGCAAGGTGCAGCACGCCGATGAAGGCGTGCGTGCCGCGGTTGGACGCGAAGAGCAGTCGCGTGCCGTCCGGCGACCAGGAGAGCGCGCCGATCGATCCGCGGATCGTGGCGACCTGCATCGGCGTGCCGCCCTCAGCGACCGGCGCGGTCCAGATGGTCCCGCGTCGCACGAAAGCCATTGTGGCCCCGTCAGGCGACATGGTCATCGAGCTGCCAGCGCTGACTCTCGTCGGTGAGCCGCCCGCGACCGCAATCCGCCACGTCGTTTGCTCGGCGCCCGCCGGGTCGCTGGTCGGATTCGCGATCTCGCCCGCGCGATTGGGCGCGGAACCGCGCGAGTAGTACAGCGTGCCCGCGTCCTTGGACCAGACGAGCCCGCCGATCTCCTGCCCGTCGGCCTTGCTGTACTGGGTGAGTTGGCGCCCCTTGTAATCGGGCGGCGCCGCGACCCACACGTTGCGCACGCCGCGGTCGTTCAGCACCCAGGCGACGAGTCCGCCGCTCGGCGCGGCCGACATCCCGCCCGGGTACGGCGCCGACATCAGGGTCTCGATGGGGATCTCGCCCTGCGATTGAAGCGTGAGCGGGAAGGCGAGCAAGGCGACAAGCCGGCACAGGCGCATCGGATCCATCTCCGTGGGGGGTGGCAACGGTCTGGTGGTGGCCCCCGATTTTGCGGTAGAGCGCTGGAGTTCGCTAGCGGGCGGGGTTCACGACCTGCTACCACGAAGGTGCGAAGGGCACGAAGGGACGCGAAGGAAACCTGGGGGGAACGACAGCGCGCCACGCATTCAGCTGCGTGGCGCGCTGTCTTCACCTCAAGAAGTTGCAGTCCTTCGTGCCCCTTCGTGCCCTTCGCCCTTCGCGGTATCAGTTACCGCCGCCTAGCCCGATCCGAGCACCACCTTCTCCGGACGCTTGGTAACGTTCCCCCAGATGAAGTCGCCGTGCATTCGCTTGATGAAGTCGATGCTGATCCCCTTGGGGCAGGCTTCCATGCACTCGCCGAAGAGCGAGCAACCGCCGAACCCTTCGAGGTCCATCTGCGCCGTCATGCTCAGCGCGCGGCGATAGCGCTCGGGTTGTCCCTGCGGGAGCAGGCCAAGGTGCGAGATCTTGGCCGCGGTGAAGAGCGACGCCGAGGCGTTGGGGCAAGCCGCCACGCACGCGCCGCAGCCGACGCAGGCCGCGGCATCCATGGCCTCATCCGCATCGGGCTTGGCGATCGGAAGGGCGTTCGCGTCCTGCGGCGAGCCAGTCGCCACGGAGATGAACCCCCCGGCCTGAATGATGCGATCGAGCGGCGCGCGGTCCACAACGAGATCGCGCACCACCGGGAAAGCCCTGGCGCGCCACGGTTCGATGGTGATGCGGTCGCCATCCTTGAACGACCGCATGTGCAGCTGGCACGTCGTGGTCAGCTTGCTCGGCCCGTGCGCGCGCCCGTTGATCATCAGGCCGCACATGCCGCAGATCCCCTCACGGCAGTCGTGATCGAACGCGATGGGCTCCTTCCCCGCCTCGATGAGCCGTTCGTTCACGATGTCGAGCATCTCGAGGAACGACATGTCGGGGCTGATGCCCGGCGCGGCGTACTCCTCGAACGCGCCCGTCGCCGTGGGCCCCGCCTGCCGCCAGACCTTGAGCGTGATGTTCATGGTTCCAGACATTCGTCAGCCCCTTACTTGTAGCTGCGGGTGGCGAGATGCACGTTCTCGAACTCCAGCGGCTCCTTGTGCAG
>Ga0194120_10002041_pt1 | contig 35468 bp, 34 predicted proteins | sample TA2MahCa65mmetaG_FD_148642 | JGI IMG/M metagenome (GOLD analysis project Ga0194120, IMG submission 148642) | Freshwater microbial communities from Lake Tanganyika, Tanzania - TA2015019 Mahale Deep Cast 65m | ecosystem: Environmental > Aquatic > Freshwater > Lake | place: Tanzania: Lake... | reverse complement strand
GAAGAAGGCCAGCCGCCGGAGCCTGCGTATGCTGGGCAGTGTCGGGGAGCCCATCGATCCCAAGTCCTGGGAATGGTTCTATCGCGCCGTCGGCGAGCAACGCTGCCCTATCGCGGATACCTGGTGGCAGACGGAAACCGGCGGGCTGCTCTTGACGCCGCTGCCTGGAGCCATGCCGCTGAAGCCGGGGTCGGTCGCCAAGCCGTTCTTTGGTGTTGTCCCGGCCATTGTCGATGAGAATGGCGCCATTCTGGGAGGAGCCGCAGAGGGCCGGCTGGTGATCACCAAACCTTGGCCGGGCCTGGCGCGCACGATCCATGGAAGCCATGAGCGGTATCTGAAGACCTATTTCGGCCGATTCCCTGGCCTCTATGATACGGAGGATGGTGCTCGGCGCGATGCCGACGGGTATTATTGGATCACGGGACGGATCGACGACGTCTTGAATGTGTCCGGACACCGCATGGGCACGGCCGAATTGGAGAGCGCGTTGGCCACGCATCCCAGCGTCGCCGAGGCGTCCGTCGTTGGTTTTCCCCATGAGATCAAAGGGCAGGGCATCTATGCCTACGTGGTGTTAAAGACAGGCCTCGTCGCATCGGACGCGTTGCGCGCGGCGCTTGTCGAGCAAGTGCGGAAAGAAATCGGACCGATTGCCACACCCGACCACATTCAATGGGCTGAGGCCCTCCCCAAGACGCGCTCAGGAAAGGTCATGCGCCGCATTCTGCGCAAGATCGCGACGAACGAACTGGGCGATCTGGGCGACACCTCGACGCTGGCCGATCCCTCCGTGGTCGAGGCCTTGATTGTCGGCCGCAGGAGGCCTTCATGAGGCGGAGGGTAGGTCAGACCCTCCATCTTCAGGCGTGGCTGGGCTTATGTCGATCTCCACCTGCGTCGAACGATTGGCGCTCTGCCTCCTTCGCATCCGCGAGAGGAATCTTGTTGCGGGACGCTACACCTGCTCTAGCCGGCATGTCCCCTTTTTCCTCAGTGCGGCTTGGGTTCTGCGCGGGCCAGGTGGCATGCGCCTTTGCGAAGGTTCCGCAACTCGTCAAAGGCAGCGTATCGCCACGCGACTGCGCACGGGTGTGCGAGGAACAAGTTTTGCTGACTCCAAGTCCACGGGGTCAGACGTGCACGGGCGAACGTCAACAGGGATCTGGAGGCGCTCAGCCACACTCCAAATCCACAGGGGTTCAGAACATGCACGGGGCATGACAGTAGACCAGCCTCCCGGGCGGGTGGTTTCCTGCTGCAAGAAGGAACCAGTCGTTGTAGGACCCACTGCGAGGAGGCCGCAAAAGGAGGCAGACATGACAGCTGAGGAGAAGGTAAGGAAAATCGCGGAGTGGATCGATCCGGACGAGCGCGTCACGGTGCATTTTGTCGATGCGCAGGATTTGACTGCGGAAGTCACTGGGTGCAGCCCGGAACTGGTGGACCTGTCCATTGAAACGAACATCCCTCACAAGAGACAACGGATTTCGGTGCCGCTGAGATGCACGGAGGTGTCGGAAGATCTGGGACACTATACCCGGGATCCGGAACGGCCTCTGAAGCGTCGCCGGCTGATGTTGGTCGTCAAGGAGAAGCGGCCGCCGGTTGTGTAGCGTGGGCGTCGTAGCTCACCGGGAGCTCGCGAGATAAACCAATGAGGAGGTGATGCATGGCGAAACGAACAGGTCAGATCTCTAGTTTTTTCAGCCGAGGGCTAGTCGCGCTCGCGTGTCTGGTTGTATTCCAAGCCGGTTCGGTTCAAGCCACTGACTCAACTGAGATGGCGCAAGAGCAACGGATCGAGATCGTCATTCGAGATTCGGCCTTCCTCCTGACCAAACCCGTCCCGATCCGCCCCGGGCTATCCACTGTCATCGTCCTCCGCAACGAAGACATCATCCGGCACGGTTTTACCTCACCGATGTTGTTCGGGCTGCTGGTGCATGCGGAAGGCGAGGGCATCGCCTCCTACGGAAAAGGCGTGGAGGGGTTCTATGTGGATCCCGGGAAAACGCTGGTGATCCGGTTTACGACGGAGCGTCCAGGAAGTCATTCCTTTCGTTGCGACCTCCATCCCCAGATGAAAGGGGAGTTCCTGATGTTGGAAGTTCTGGCGGTCTAGCTGGCGCAAGCAATCGTGACGATGGCTTTTGAAGAGATCTTCTGGGGGTTTCTGATCGCGCTGGGCGCAGGAGCGCTCATCGGCCTGCAACGCCAGCAGTCCAGGGACGAGGAGAAAGGCCCCGGCGTCGGCGGCGTCCGGACCTTTCCCTTGATTGCCTTAGCCGGCGCGCTGTCGGCGTTCATCGCGCACACGATGGGGATGTGGCCCATGCTGGGCGCCATGGCGATGATCGGGGTTTTTCTGGCCATCTCGCAGTATCAAGAGTCGAGCCGAAGCGCGGATCCAGGGGTTACCACGCAAGTGGCGGCCCTCATCACCTTTCTCCTGGGGGTCCTGGCGCTTGCTCCTGAGATCCCGTTGCCTGTCGGCGACCGCTATCTTCTGATTGTCGCTAGCGCCGGCGTGGTGATGGCCCTACTGTCGTTCAAGGAGCCGCTGCACCGGGCGGTGGCCCGCATCTCGGATGACGATCTGTACGCGACGGCCAAGTTCGTGGTGCTCGCAGTCGTCGTTCTGCCGTTGCTGCCCAACCGCACGTACGGTCCGTTCAATGTCGTAAATCCCTTCAACGTCGCGCTCATGGTCGTGTTGATCTCAGGGATGAGTTTCCTCGGGTACATCGCGATGCGGATTGCCGGCCCGCGTCACGGTCTGTTGGCGACCGGCATGCTGGGCGGACTGGTGTCCTCCACAGCCGTCACGGTCAGCCTAGCGACGAAAGCGCGGGAATCATCGGCGGTGGTCGCGCTCGCCGCCGTGGCGACGCTGTTGGCCTCGAGCACCATGTTTCTCCGCATGCTCGTCGTGATCGGCGTGATCAATCCCCCTCTCCTCCCGAGTCTGGCCTGGCCGCTGGGGATCATGGCGCTCGGCGGCTATGGCACGGCGCTAATGCTCTACCTGCGGTCGCGCCAGGCGCTCCACGAGGTGCCCCCTGTGTCCTATCGCAATCCGCTCGAACTGGGCACGGCGTCGAAGTTCGGCCTGTTCTATGCGGTCGTGATCGTCGTGGCGAAAGGCGCGCAGATCGTGCTCGGTGACCAGGGGCTCTACGCCTCCAGCGTGCTGGCCGGGACGACCGATGTGGATGCGATCACGCTCTCGGTGGCTCGGTTTCACCAGGAAGGATTGGATACGCGGACTGCGGCCACCGCGATCACGGCGGCGGCGATGACGAACACCATCGTCAAAGCAGCTCTTGCCGGCTGGTTCGGTGGTTGGAGTTTGGCTGCGCGTGTCGCGCTGGGCTTGGGTGTGGCATTAGCCGGCGGCGCCCTGACGCTGGCCTTCATCGCGTAGCGTAGAGGGCAAGGCAGGGATTCATGGTCGCACTGCACGTCGCCGTTATGGGAAGAGATGCGCGCCTGAAGTCGGAAATGTAAGAAGGAGGGAAAGGAGACCTGGTATGACGAACGAGGAAAAGATCAAGAAGATCGTTGAGTGGATTGATCCGGAAGAACGGGTGACGGTGCATTTTCTCGACGTACAGGACTTGACTGCGGAAGTCACCGGGTACAGTAACGAGCTGGTGGACCTCTCCATCGAGACGAACGTCCCCCACAAGAGACAACGGATCTCGGTGCCGCTGAGTCGCACGGAAGTGTCGGAAGATCTGGGACACTACACCCGGGACCCGGAACGACCGCTGAAGCGTCGCCGGCTGATGCTGGTCATCGATGAGAAGCGGCCGCCGATCATCTGATCCACATGTAGATCGCGGTCTGCGATGCCTGCGCGAGACGGAAGGAGGAGCACGGTCATGAATGAGCAAGCAGATGCACCACACATGGCGGAACAGGCGGCGCGCTCGCGTCAGGACGATCCCGCGTTTGCCTGCTGGGCTGAAGGCTATGGCGTCATTCGCCACACCGACGAGACCCAGGCACGGATTCACGACCTCGCGGCCCGGATCGCGAATCAGGGCAGGCAGGGAGACGGGATTGAGTTCTTCGATCTCTTAGCAGCCCTCGATCGCCTGGCCTGCGCCGGCCTCTGGCTCGTCGTTCACCAGACCTATGCGCGCAACGTGTATCTGGACGGCCGGCCGTTGGCGACGGGGGACTTCAAAGTTCGTCCTGAAGGCCACACCGGCGGGTCGCTGAACATGGTGCCGGCCTATGCCGGGTATCTCGCAGCCAACGTGCTGACCGGCCACACGCGCGCCTGGCTGATGGGCCAAGGGCATTGTGTGGCCGCGATCGATTCGTTGAATCTGCTGGTCGGGAACATGACGGATGCGCATGCCGAGAGGTATGGCGTTACCGACGAAGGACTGACCCGGTATGTGCGGGACTTTTACGCCTATCGCATTCGGGAGAACGGGCAGCAGGACTCTCCGCTGGGCAGCCATGTGAACGTGCACACGGCTGGCGGGGTGGCGGAGGGCGGATACCTCGGATTCGCCGAACTGCAATACGTCCACATGCCGCTCCCGGGCGAACGGCTTGTCGCGTTTCTGTCCGACGGCGCCTTCGAGGAGCAACGCGGCAGCGACTGGGCGCCGCGTTGGTGGCGGGCCGAGGATTCCGGGCTCGTCACACCGATCATGATCAAGAACGGCCGCCGTATCGACCAGCGCACGACGATGTCGCAGCAGGGCGGCGTAGCCTGGTTCAGCGACCACCTGACGCTGAACGGGTTCAGTCCGATTGTCTTCGACGGGCGAGACCCGGCGGCGTTTGTGTGGGCAATTCTGGAAATGGAACGTCGCCTCGATGCGGTGGCTGAAGCAATTAAAAGCGGCCATGTTCACTATCCGGTCTCACTTCCCTACGGCATCGCCGTCGCGCCGAAAGGCGCGGGCTTTCCGGGGGAGGGCACCAATCTCGCGCATAATCTTCCGCTGATGGCTAATCCGAGGACCGACGCTCGCGTTGCCGATCTGTTCAATCAGGGGGCCAGGCGCCTCTGGGTTCCGGCGCCGGAACTCTCCGCCGCAGTCACGCTCTTTCAACGGCACAAGACAACCGGCCGGCCGCGCGAGCGCGATCATGCGCTGGCCCATCGCGATGTCCGGGTACGAACCATGCCGGAGCCTCCGTTCAGGCCGGTGTCAAACGAGACGCGGCGCAATCCCTCCGCCTGGACGACCGCATCGCCCATGACCGCGGTCGATCAAATGTTCACGGCGATCGTCCAAGCGAACCCCCACCTGCGCCCGCGCGTCGGCAACCCGGACGAGATGCGCTCGAACCGGTTGGTCGAGACGCTGGAGCTGTTGCACTTCCGGGTGACGGACCCGGAGCCGGACATTCCGGAATCGGTCCAAGGAGCGGTCATCACCGCGTTGAACGAGGAAGCGGTCGCTTCGGCGGCGCTGGCCAACAAGGGCGGGATCAATCTGATCCACACCTACGAAGCGTTCGGCAGCAAGATGCACGGGGCGGTGCGGCAGGAGATCATTTTCTCGAACCATTGCCAGGAAGCGAGGCGTCCGCAACGCTGGTTGTCGGTGCCGCTGCTGCTGACCTCGCACACCTGGGAAAACGGAAAGAACGAGCAGTCGCATCAAGACCCCAGCATGGCGGAAGCGATGCTGGGCGAGCCTTCGCACATCTCGCGTGTGCTGTTTCCGTGCGACTTCAACCAGACGGCGGCGGTGATGGAAGAGGTCTATCGGACCCACGGCCAGCTCTGGACGATCGTGGCGGCCAAAGCCGACGTGATCCCCGACCTGTTCACCGGCGAGGAAGCCCGCAGCACGGTGAGGGACGGAGGTCTGCGGCTGGACTGGGCCGGATATGAGACGGATAGCGCCCGCATCATTCTCGCGGCCGTCGGAGCCTATCAATTGATGGATGTGCTCAACGCGTCGCGCCGACTGGCGGAGCGCCGAATCGCACATGCCGTCGTCTATCTGCTGGAGCCGGGCCGGTTCCGTGCGCCACGCTCCCGGGCCGAACAGGCGCATCAGGCTTCATCCGATGTGCCGGCGCGACTCTTTCCAGTCACGGTGCCCGCTCGTCTGTTTGTGACGCACACGAGGCCGGAGACGATTCTGGGCCTGCTGGGGCCTCTGCATACGGGCGTACAGACGGCCGGTCTGGGATACACCAACCACGGCGGCACGCTCAGCACCCAGGGCATGGCGTTCGTGAACCGCTGCAGTTGGGCGCACTGTTTGCGGGCAGCGGCCCGGCTGCTGCACACGCCGGAGGAGGAGTTGCTGACCCAGGAGGAGCGACAGGCGCTGGACGGGCAACGGAGCCCGCACGGCGTGATCATTCCGGAGATGGAGGCATGAGGCGCCTGGTGACGAATGCGACTCGTTGCGAGGTCGGTAGTGGATGGGAGTAGCGGCCCTCCGTCGCCTATTCATCACCCTCCGGGTGTGCGTGGGTCTGGGACTTCTTATAGACGGCCAAGCGGCGCGAGCGGAATGGCGGGTGAACGGGGAGTCGGAGGCGGCGTGGACCGACAATGTCGTCCAGTATTCGGCGGCGTTCGCGCAGGCGCTGCAGCAAGATCCGAGTTTTCCCACCGGCGATCCGCAACTCATCGGGAGCGATGTCATTTGGAGGCAGGCGGCCGAACTTCAGTGGCGGGAAACGGCCGCGGCGCAACCGTTGAGAGTTTCCGTCAACGCACAAGGGTTTCTGTACACCGATAAGCCTGGATTCAATCATGGGATCTATCGCTTCGACTTGCGACAGGCGTTGGGGCCCAGGCATTCCCTGTTCCTCCGGTACGAAGCAGCGCCCAATGTGCTCCTGGGGCAGGGCTTCGAACGGCGGACGGGCAACAGGGGTGTACAGGAAGTGCGCGTCACGTCGCATATCGGTTATATCGAGATCGAACGGCAACTGTCCGAAACCTGGCAGGCGACCATTGAAGGCCGGGTTGGAGAACGAGCCTTTAGCGAAGCCTTCGCGCAACGCGATCTGCGGCTCTGGACTCTGGGGCCTCGATTGCAATGGACCAGTCCTGGCGGTATCGTGGCGACCGGGGGATACCTCTACGAGCGGGGGCTCGCCGATCACATGGAGGCCGCGCGGTTCAACGACGACGTGTCTTATGTCAACCATGTCGGCTCGCTGGACCTGCGCATTCCGTTCCTGCGATCTTGGACTCTGGGTTTGGACTACGTCTGTCGCATCACGCACTTCACCAGCGATTTGCAGGGCGACTCCTTCAACGGTCGCCGAGACGTCCTCCATCAAGGGTCCGCGGAGCTGGAGTACCGCTGGACCGATGCGGTGGCGGTGGTGGTGGGATTTAGGCGGACCCAGCGCACGTCCACCCTGGCGGCGGTCGATTTTCACAGCACGATCGGGTTTCTCGGGCTCCGCTACCGGCTCGAGTAAGGAGCCGGGGCCGAGGGGTACACGGGCAGGAGGTAAGAATGAGTCATCATCAGGGATCGAGATCGTTCATTCGCTGGTTCAAGGAGATCGGCATCGAGGATGTGCCGGTGGTCGGAGGGAAGAATGCCTCGTTGGGCGAGATGTATCGGGAACTGGCCTCCCAAGGCGTCAAAGTCCCGAACGGGTTTGCGGTTACGGCGCACGCCTATCGGGACTTTCTGCGGGAGGCGGGGCTTGAGGCGACCATTACGGAGGCCTTGAAGGATCTGGATACGCGGGACTTGGCGAATCTCCACCGGCGGGGCAGCCGAATCCGCCAGGCCATGCTGGCGGCGAAACTTCCGCAGGCGCTCGAGCGCGCCGTCCTCGAGGCCTACGAACGGTTGAGGGAAGGGGCGTCGGAGCCAGTCGATGTCGCCGTGCGGAGCAGCGCCACCGCGGAGGATCTGCCGGACGCCAGTTTCGCCGGGCAGCAGGAAACGTATTTGAACGTCCAGGGGCCGCTTGCGCTGCTCGACACCTGCAAGCGGTGTTTCGCGTCGCTGTTCACCGATCGCGCGATCGCCTACCGGGTCGAGAAAGGGTTCCACCACCAGAAGATTGCGCTCTCCATCGGGGTGCAGCGTATGGTGCGGTCGGACCTGGCCGCCGCCGGCGTCATGTTTTCCATCGATACGGAGACCGGGTTTCAGAATGCCGTCTTGATCAACGCCTCCTACGGACTCGGCGAGAACGTGGTGCAGGGCTCGGTGAATCCGGACGAGTACTACGTCTTCAAACCGACGCTCGCGCAAGGGTACCGTCCGATTCTGAATAAACGCCTCGGCAGCAAGGAGTTCAAGCTGATCTACGACGTGGGCGGGAGCAAGATGGTCAAGAACGTGCCGGTGCCGCCCGACGACCGGGCCAGATTTGCGGTGTCGGACGACGAAATCCTGACACTCGCCCGCTGGGCCTGTATCATCGAAGACCATTATCGCGACAAACGCGGCGCCACCAGTCCGATGGACATGGAATGGGCGAAGGATGGATTGACGGGTGAATTGTTCATCGTGCAGGCGCGGCCGGAAACCGTGCAGTCACGGCGAGATCCGGCCGTGATCGAGACCTATCGTCTGACGAACCGCAGTCGTGTTCTCGTCAGCGGGCGCAGCGTCGGAGGCAAGATCGGCCAAGGGACGGTACGGGTCATCAAGTCGGTTCAGCAGATTCGAGAGTTCCGAGAAGGCGACGTGCTGGTGACCGACAAGACCGATCCGGATTGGGTGCCGATCATGAAACGGGCGTCGGCCATCGTGACCAATCGCGGCGGCCGGACCTGCCACGCCGCGATCGTGAGCCGGGAACTGGGCTTGCCCGCCGTCGTCGGGGCGGACCACGCGACCGAGGTCTTGAAAGATGGCCAGATGGTGACCGTCTCCTGCGCGGAGGGTGAGACCGGCTATGTCTATGATGGCACGTTGCCGATCGAAGTAGAACGCGTGAGCATCAAGGACCAGCCTCGGCCCAAGACCGCCATCATGATGAACGTGGCCAACCCCGAGGAAGCATTCCGCCTGTCGTTTCTCCCGAACGACGGGGTCGGGCTGGCGCGCGAGGAGTTCATCATCGCCAACATCATCAAGGCGCATCCGCTCGCGCTGCTCGACTATCACAAGCTGGACGATCAAGCAGTCAAGGCCGAGATCGACCGGCTGACGGCGGGTTACCCCGACAAGGCCCAGTTCTTCGTGGACAAACTTGCCGAGGGAGTCGGCATGATCGCGGCGGCCTTTTACCCGAAGGACGTGATCGTGCGGTTGAGCGACTTCAAGTCGAACGAGTACGCCCATCTGATCGGCGGCCGCCGGTACGAACCGGCCGAGGAGAATCCTATGCTCGGGTTCCGGGGCGCGTCCCGCTACTACGATCCCCGGTATCAGGCCGGTTTTGCTCTGGAATGCCGGGCGTTGCGCCGGGTGCGGGACGACATGGGGTTGACCAATGTGAAGGTCATGATTCCGTTTTGCCGGACTGTCGCCGAGGGCCGGCGGGTGCTCGACGAGATGGCCGGTCATGGGATCCGGCGGGGCGAGCACGGGTTGGAGGTGTACCTCATGTGCGAAATTCCCAGCAATGTCATTCTCGCAGAGGAGTTTGCGGAGATCTGCGACGGGTTTTCGATCGGCTCCAACGACCTGACGCAGCTTACCCTGGGTGTGGATCGGGATTCGGAACTCGTCGCGCCCCTGTTCGACGAGCGCAACCCCGCCGTGAAGCGGATCATTACGATGGCGATCCAGGCGGCGAAACGCACGGGCCGAAAAATCGGCATCTGCGGACAGGCTCCCAGCGACTATCCGGAATTCGCGCAATTTCTGGTGGAGCAGGGCATCGACAGTCTCTCGCTTAATCCGGATAGTGTGCTCAACACGACCGCAGCGGTCCTGGCGGCGGAGCGGGCGCACCGATGATGACGAACAGCGCGGCAGCACGAGGCCGTGTTCCTGCGGCGGCCGATGGGACCGGCACCGGGATGATCGGACGACATCACGTTTGCTTCCGCGCGCGAGGCCTGCAGGATGTCACGGATAGAAAGGCAGTTGTATGAGCGCGCCGGGTTGGAGCGTACGACGGACATCGACGTTGCTATGGGCCGTGACGCTGACGCTCGGCCTGCTGATCGGCCTCGGGGTCTACACGTTCGTCTACGCACGGGGAGGCTCGTATCTCACCGACAAACCGGAAGCCTGCGTCAATTGCCACGTGATGCGAGACCAGTATGCCGGCTGGATCAAAGGCAGCCACCGGTCGGTGGCGGTCTGTAACGATTGCCATACCCCGGACAGCATGATCGAGAAATACGCCGCAAAGGCGATGTACGGCTTCCTGCATGCCTACGCCTTTACGACCGGCCGCTTCCCCGATGAGATCCAGATCACGCCGCACATGCACGGGTTGACCGAACGGGCCTGCCTCAAGTGCCACGCGGCCATTGTGCAGGCGATGACCGTGACCGGCGCCAATCGGGAGAAATTGACGTGCCTTCGATGTCACGGCGACGTCGGGCATGAATAATTCATTGCCTATGAGGAATTTATGAACTCGACGAGAACCCTAATCCTGGCCCTGGTGCTCGCCACGGCCGCGACTTTTGCCGTGGCCGCGCTGCTGGTCAACATCTTCCAGCGCAAGGAGGAGGAGAAACAGGCGTTCTTCCGGGTCGTCGAACTGACCGACGACATCGAAGACCCGGCGGTGTGGGGAAAGAATTTCCCGTTCCAGTACGACGCGTATACCAGAACCGTTGATCAGGTCCGTACGCGGTTCGGCGGCAGCGAAGCGGTTCCGAGGACGCCGACCGAGGCCGATCCCCGTTCCGTGGCCGCGCAGTCCAAGCTTGAGGAAGATCCGCGATTGAAAACCATATGGGCCGGCTACGCCTTCGCGCATGATTTTCGGGAGGAACGGGGCCACGCCCACATGCTGGAGGACCAGACCTATACCGAGCGCCAGATCGTGGCCAAGCAGCCGGGGACCTGCCTCCAGTGCCACTCGTCCGTCTATACGGCCATGAAGAAACTCGGTGATGGAGATCTGTTCAAGGGCTTCGACAAGATGAACAGCCTGCCCTACGCGGAAGCCCGTTCACTCGTGTCTCATCCGGTGACCTGTATCGATTGCCATGCGCCCGATACGATGCAACTCCGCATTACGCGTCCGGCTTTCATCGAAGGCCTACGGGCGTTGAAGGAGCATGAAGGCGTCAAGGACTATGACGTCAACACGATGGCGACGCGTCAGGAGATGCGCTCCTTCGTCTGCGGCCAGTGCCATGTCGAGTACTACTTCAAGGGGCCGGAAAAGCGTCTGGTCTATCCTTGGACGAAAGGCCTTCGGGTCGATGACGTGCTGGCCTACTACGAAGAGACGCAATTCAAAGATTGGACGCATGCCGAGACCGGGGCGCCTGTGCTGAAGGCGCAGCATCCCGAATTCGAAATGTGGAATCAGGGCATCCATGCCCGCTCCGGCGTCGCCTGCGCCGACTGCCACATGCCGTATAAGAGAGAAGGCGCCATGAAGCTCAGCGACCACCACGTCCGCAGCCCGCTCCTCAACATCAACCGGGCCTGTCAGACCTGCCACAAATGGCCGGAAGCGGAGCTGAAGGATCGCGTGGAAACCATCCAGCATCGGACCTTCGAGCTTCGCAATCGGGCGATGGACGCGATCGTGGCGCTGATCCGCGATCTGGCCGCGGCCAAGAAAAGCGGCCGAGGTGACGACGTACTCGCGCCCGCGCAGGCCCTTCAACGGAAGGCGCAGTTCATGGTGGACTTCGTCGAGGCGGAGAATTCGATGGGGTTTCATGCGCCCCAGGAAGCCGCGCGCATTCTTGGCGAGGCGATTGATTATGCAAGACAAGGACAATTGGCTGTGAGAGGGGAGACCGGACCGAAGCGCTAGGCGCGGCCGTGGGTGAGGACTATGCCGATGTTTCCCAATGTGTTTGCGGAGATCGCCGCGCTGCTGTTTCTCGCGGCGGGCTGCGGCGCGATCGCGCTGCTGCTGCGACAGCCGGTGATCGTCGCGTTCATCGCGGTGGGCATTCTGGCCGGTCCGGCCGGATTGAACTGGGTCCATGCAGCCGACCAGATCGATCTCCTGGCGAAGCTCGGCATCGCCTTGCTGCTCTTCGTCGTGGGGCTCAAGCTGGACGTGCATCTGATCCGGAACATGGGCCGAGTGGCGCTGGCGACCGGGCTTGGGCAAGTCGGCTTCACCTCGGCGGTCGGATTCGGGCTCTGTCTACTCCTGGGCCTCGAACCGGTGGCTGCGCTGTATGTGGCGGTGGCGCTCACCTTTTCGAGCACGATCATCATCGTTAAACTGCTGTCGGACAAGCGCGAGATCGACGCTCTCCACGGCCGCATCGCGGTGGGGTTCCTGATCGTCCAGGATATTGTGGTCGTGGTGGCGATGATCGTCCTCTCGGCCTTCGCGGGGGGTACCGCCGGTGCCGGGAGCTTGGGCGCGCTGCTCGGAGTGCTGGGCATGGGCGGTGTGTTCCTTGCGGCCATTGGGCTCGCCATGCGGTACCTTTTGCCAGGACTCTTGACGAGAATCGCCGCTTCCCCCGAACTGCTGGTGCTATTCGCTATCGCGTGGGGTGTCTCTCTGGCATCGCTCGGCGACGCGCTCGGATTCAGCAAGGAGATCGGCGCATTTGTCGCGGGGGTGTCCCTGGCCTCGTCGCCCTTTCGCGAGGCGATCGCGTCGCGTCTGGTCGGCCTGCGGGATTTTCTCCTCCTGTTTTTCTTTCTCAGCCTCGGGGCGCAGCAGGACCTCCGGTATCTCGGATCGCAACTCGGTCCCGCGACGATACTATCCCTCTTCGTGCTGATCGGCAATCCAGTGATCGTGATGATCATTATGGGGTGGATGGGCTATCGGAAACGCACGGGCTTTCTCGCTGGACTTACGGTTGCGCAGATCAGCGAGTTTTCGCTCATTCTCGGCTCTATGGCGCTAAGCATCGGCCACATCGATGCCCCGGTGCTGGGGCTCATTACACTGGTTGGACTGATCACAATCGGCGTCTCGACCTATATGATTCTCTATTCGCATCAACTGTATGCACGGCTGTCTTCCTGGCTCGGTGTGTTTGAACGACGGGTCGCGCATGCCGAGGATTCGGATCGGGCTGGGGCGCCGGTCAGCCGTGCAGTCGATGCGATCATCTTCGGTTTGGACCGGTACGGCAGCCGGATCGGCGAAGAGCTCCAGGCGGGAGGGTGGAGGATCTTAGGCATCGACTTTGATCCCGATGCGGTGCAGGGGGCCGAGCGCCGCGGATGGCCAGCCCGCTATGGCGATGCCGAGGATCCGGAGTTGATCCGGTCACTTCCCTTGAGCGGCTGCCGATGGGTCGTCTGTACCTCCCCCTTGGCGGACACTAACCTCATCTTACTGGAAACGTTGCGGCAGCAAGGTTATCGGGGGTGCGTGGCGCTCACGGCCAGAATGCCGTCCGATGCCGCGCGCCTGACCCGCGCCGGCGCGGACCTGATCTTGTGCCCGTATGTCGATGCCGCCGACCGGGCAGTGGAACGATTGCGGCCTGCGAATGCAGACCGCGTTACGGTGGACACCGGCGACAAGGGCTCCGGCATCGGTACGCTGTTCTCTCACCTTGAATGAAAGGGCGATTATGCAAACCTCTCCGCCTCGTGCGCCGTTCACGATTGTGGTGGCGACAGATTTTTCCAAACCGGCCCAGCGGGCGTTCGACTATGCCCTGTGGCTGGCCGGTCTGCTGCATGCCAGGCTGTGCATTTTGTCTGTCGTGATGGGCGCGTGGCCGGCCGGCGAGCATGAACCGGGGAGCCGGGCGTTACGTCCGGTGAAGACCGCGGCTCTGTTGCAGTTGGGCCGTCTCGCGCAGCGCGCCTTCAAGCTGGGAATCGCGACGGATCCTCATCTGGAGGTCGGGAGCCCGGCGGAGCGCATTCTGGAGACTTGCCGGAAAATGCGGGCGGACCTGCTGGTGGTCGGTACATATGGGCGCGGCGGCGTCGCCCGGGTTGTTCTGGGAAGCGTGGCCGAAGAACTCGTCCGTTCGGCACCGTGCCCGGTCATGACCGTGAATCGGACAGTGGCCCAGCGGCGGGCACCAGGACAATCCAAAGGGGAACTATGACTGTCGGCAACGGAAGCGGCGGGCACCATCATTTGCCTGCCCACGAAGTCATCCTGCTGCTCGAGACCGATGCAGCCAAGGGTTTGAGCGCGGAGGAGGCGGCGCGGCGGCTGGAACGATTCGGCCCGAACGTCCTTCCGAAATTCAGGCGCCATGGCCCGCTGGTGCGATTTCTCTTCCAGTTCCATCATCCGCTGATCTACGTGCTGCTCGCTGCGACCGTCGTCACGGCATTCTTGGGCGAGTGGGTCGATGCGGGTGTGATCTTCGGCGTGGTTCTGGTCAATGCCATCGTCGGGTTCATACAGGAGTCGCGCGCGGAGGCGGCGCTGGACGCCCTCGCGTCGATGATGAAGACCGAAGCCAGGGTCCGGCGGGACGGACAGACGGTCCGGGTGCCCTCCGAGGATCTTGTGCCGGGAGAGGTGGTCCTGCTGGAATCCGGCGACAAGGTCCCGGCCGACCTGCGGTTGACGAAAGTTCGCGAGTTACGGGTGGACGAATCCGCGCTGACCGGAGAATCGGTGCCGGTGGAGAAGGCCGATCTGGTGCTGCCGCCCGAGACGGTCGTCGCGGACCGCAAGAACATGGCCTTCTCCGGCTCCCTGGTCACCTATGGCCAAGGGATTGGAGTGGCGGTCGGGACCGGCGTGGCGACGGAACTGGGCCGGATTCACCAGTTGATCGGGGAAGCGACCATCATCGACACACCACTGACCAAGAAGCTCGGCTCGTTCAGCAAAGTGCTGACGGTGGCGATTCTGGGATTAGCTTCTCTGACCTTTGCGTTGGGTTTATGGCGAGGCCAGCCCGTAACTGAAATCTTCATGGCGGCGGTGGCCTTAGCAGTCGGCGCCATTCCCGAAGGACTGCCCGCCGCGGTCACGATTACTTTGGCGATCGGCGTCGGGCGGATGGCGCGGCGCCATGCGATCATCCGCAAGTTGCCGGCGGTGGAAACCCTGGGCAGCACCACCGTCATCTGTTCGGACAAAACCGGCACGCTCACTAAAAATGAAATGACGGTCCAAGCGATTTTAGCAGGAGACCGGGTGTTCGATGTTGACGGCGCCGGCTACGAGCCGGTCGGGGAGATACGCGAGGTGAATGGCCAGGGGCCAGGAGTCGATCGCCGCCCATCACCCCTTGCCCCTAGCCTCTCGCCTGGCCTCGATCCCGGATTGCAGGAACTTCTTACCGCCGGGGCGCTCTGCAACGACGCACAGCATCTCGATCGTGACGGCCGCTGGACGATCGCGGGCGACCCCACGGAAGGCGCCTTGCTGGTGGCGGCGAAGAAAGCCGGGCTCGATCTGAACCGGCTCCACGAGCAGTTCCCGCGTGTGGACGCGATCCCGTTTGAGTCGGAGCGGCAGTTCATGGCCACGCTGCACCGGATGGATTCGGGCGGGGAGGCGGTGCTGTATCTCAAAGGGGCGGTGGAGAAGTCGATCCGCTTGTGCGGGCGGATGCTTCTGGCGGACGGGACGGAGCAGGCGCTTGATGCTCAGGCCGTGCTGAGTCAGGTGGATGTCTTTGCCGGTCGCGGGCTCCGTGTCCTGGCGCTGGCGCGCAAGTCGGTTCCATCGGATACCCTCACGCTGACGGAGCGCGATGTGGAAGGCGGCCTCACGTTTCTCGGGCTCCAGGCCATGATGGATCCTCCGAGGCCCGAAGCCGTCGCGGCGGTTCGCGCCTGTCAAAGCGCCGGTATCGCGGTCAAAATGATCACCGGCGACCATGCGCTGACCGCGCGGGCCATCGCGGCGCAGATCGGACTCAATGGACGCACCCACGCTGAAAGCGGCACGTTGATCGCCATAACGGGGCAGGACTTAGCGGCGACTCCTCAGGATCAACTAGCCGCCGTCGCCGACCGCACGGCGGTCTTCGCGCGGGTCTCGCCCGAACAGAAGTTGCGGTTGGTCGAGGCCTTGCAGGCGCGGCGCCATGTGGTGGCCATGACCGGCGACGGCGTGAACGATGCGCCGGCCTTGAAGCAGGCGGATATCGGCGTGGCGATGGGGCGCGGCGGGACCGAAGTGGCGAAGGAAGCCGCTGACATGGTGCTGACCGACGACAACTTCGCCTCCATCGAAGCGGCCGTCGAGGAAGGCCGCTGCGTCTTCGACAACCTGACGAAGTTCATCGTCTGGACGTTGCCGACCAACATGGGGGAAGGGCTGGTCCTGCTCACGGCGATTGCGTTCGGAGCGGTGCTCCCGATCCTGCCGGTGCAAATTCTCTGGATCAATATGACGACGGCGGTGACACTGGGGCTGATGCTGGCGTTCGAGCCGAGAGAACCGGGCATCATGATGCGGCCGCCGCGCGATCCCGGCCAGCCGATCCTGACGGGCGTGCTGATCGAGCGGATCGTCCTGGTGTCGGCCTTGATGCTGGCCGGCGCCTACGGTGTGTTTCTCTGGGAACTGGATCGGACCGACTCGATCGTCGCGGCCCGCACGGCGGCGGTGAACGTGTTCGTCATGGCGGAGCTGTTCTACTTGTTCAACTGCCGCTCGCTGGAGCGCACCATGTTCCATGTCGGCCTGTTCAGCAATCCCTGGATCTGGCGCGGGGTGGCCGTCATGACCGCGCTGCAACTCCTGCTGACCTATGTCCCGGCCATGAACCGGTTGTTTCATACGGCCCCGATCGACGGGCCCGCCTGGGGGCTGGTCCTGGCGGCGGCCGTGACCGTGTATGTCGTCGTAGAAGTGGAGACCTGGCTGCGGTTGCAGTGGAACCGGCGGACAGGGCCCGGCGCGCTGACAAGAAGGAGCACGGATGACACTCGACACGCTGCGTGAGACGTTGTTGTGGTGCGCCGTGCTCAATTACGGTGTGCTCCTGGGGTGGTGTCTGCAGTTCACCGCCGCGCACGACTGGTTGCACCGAAGGCACGCCCGATGGTTCCGCCTGTCGCCAGAGCGTTTCGATGCCATTCAGTACATCGGCATGGCGATGTACAAGATCGCCATCGTGCTCTTCAATTTGGTCCCCTATCTGGCGCTGCGGCTGGTCGGGTGACTTCGGCGGAGCGCATCGCGTCATGCATGGCTCGGCTGCCCTATGAGTGGAAGGAGGCATTGAGATGGACCCGTTCATGGTGCTCGGGATTCTGGCGGTGATCATCGGCATCGTCGGGGTTCTCGTCTTGTTGAAAGGCCGGAAGAAGAACGTCCGGTGAACGATCGGTCGGCTGCTTGCGACGCAAGGGGGTAATGCATGATCGGACAATCCGTGAAGCTGACGACCGTCCGCGGGATCGAGGTCGGCGTCCACTATTCGTGGTTCATCATCTTCTTCCTGATCACCTTTTCCCTCACGACTCGCTTTACCTCGGAGCATCCCCACTGGACGACGGTCGAGCATTACGCTGTAGGGATCGTCACGAGCCTTCTGTTCTTCGTCTCGATTCTCCTACACGAATTAGCCCATAGTTTCGTCGCGCTGGCCAAGGGCCTTCCCGTGCGAGCGATCACGCTCTTCGTGTTCGGGGGCGTGGCGCAAATCGGGCGGGAGCCTGACCGCCCGCTCACCGAGTTCCAGATCGCGATCGCGGGGCCGATCGCCAGCGCGTTGCTCGCGGTGGGATTCGGAGCGATCTCTCATCTCGCCGGAGAGCAGTTCGAGCATCTCGCGGCGTTGGGCGGCTGGCTCTCCTCAATCAATCTGATGCTGGCGATCTTCAATTTGGTGCCGGGTTTCCCGCTCGACGGGGGCCGGATCTTCAGGGCTGTTCTCTGGCACTTCACCGGAAGCTTTGCGAAGGCCACCCGAGTCGCGGCCGCCTCCGGGCAGACCGTCGGCTATGCGTTGATTCTGGGCGGGATCTGGACAGGGTTGATCACCGGGGGCTGGTTCAGCGGGCTGTGGCTCGCCTTCATCGGGTGGTTCTTGCTCAATGCCGCGCAGGAAAGCGTCCTCCAGATGAGCCTGCGATCGGCGTTGAGCGGCCTGACGGCCGAAGACATCATGGCGCGGGATTGTCCCACCGTGTCAGGCCAGTTGAGTCTCGCGGACTTGGTGCATGAGCATATTCTGCGGACAGGCCGGCGATGCTTTCTGGTCTCGCAGAACGGACGGCTCGAAGGTCTCGTGACGCTGCATCAGGTGAAGGCCGTGCCCCAGGAACGATGGGGGGACAGCTTCGTCGTGCAGGCCATGACCCCGATCGACCGGTTGCAGGCCGTGGCGCCGGAGACGCCGATTCTGGACGTCTTGGGGGTCATGGAACAGCACGATGTCAACCAGGTTCCGGTCACGCAAGACGGCCGATTGCTCGGCATGATCACGCGGGATCATCTCTTGCGGGTGCTCTACGCCAATCTGGAATTGGGCGCTCAAGGGGCGCATGTCTTGAGGATGAGCGTGCCTGGACGGAACCGGACGTGAGAAGGAGGATCTGACGATGAAGGTCGTACTCGCGGTGGATCAGTCGCGCGTTGCCCAGGTCGCTGCGCGGTTCCTGGAGACCGTCCGGCTTCCCCGCGGCGCAACCTTGTCGATCGTGTATGTCATCGAGGTCCCGCATATGGCGCCTCGTTTCCCGGGACAGCAAGGCATGTTCGCAGACTGGCGGAAGGAAGCGGCCATGAGCGCGCGGCGGCTGATCGACCGTCTTGTGCCGCCCCTCCGTGCGCAAGGTTTGCGGGTGCGCCCAGTGGTGAAAGAGGGGTTGCCGGGGCCTGTGTTGCTGGACACAGCGGAGCGCACGCGGGCGGATCTCACCATCCTGGGGCCCCATGGCTACTCACGTCTCATGCGGTTCCTGCTCGGCAGCGTCAGCGAGCTGCTCCTCAATGAAGCGCCCAGGTCCATCCTGATCGTGCGCGGTCGGTCACGACGCCGCCATGATCGAGGGATGAGCGTGGTGCTCGCGATGGATTTTTCGTCGGATTCCAAGGGTGCCGCGGGGTTTCTCTCCAAGCTGCGCCTCCCACGCGGGTCACGCGTGATGCTGCTGCATGTCGAAGAGGATGCGGACCGTGAGTTGGCTCGCATCAGCGGAATGGGGCGGGTCGATTTGACGCAGGCTGTCGAGCGGGCGATGCGTGAGCGCAAACGCCGCACTCTGCGCATGCTGGAACAGATGGGGCGTCGGTTTACGCAGCAAGGGCTCGCCGTCGATCGTGTCTTCGCGGAGGGGGCTCCCGCTGAAGAGATCCTCCGCGCCGCGGAGCGCCATCGCGCGGATCTGATTGTGATGGGCTCGAAAGGGCTCACGGGACTCGATCGCTACCTGTTGGGAAGCGTCTCCCGGAAAGTCGCGCGGCATGCACCCTGTTCGGTGCTCGTCGTCAGGAGCCGAAGACGATGAGCGTCGAGTTGGAAGGGGGTGCGCCATGCTGATGCCGATAGGGCTGTTCCTGCTCAGCGCGGTCGTGATCGTGCTGGCTGGAACCAAGCTCTCCCACTATGGCGACCGGATTGCCGAACACACGGGTCTCGGCAGATTGTGGATCGGGGTGGTGCTATTGGCGGGGGCCACCTCCTTGCCGGAAGTCTTCACCGCGGTCAGTGCGGTTCTCCTTGACGCGCCGAATATTGCCGTCGGCGATCTGTTCGGGGCGGGGCTCAGCAACATGTTGACCCTGGCCTTGATCGACGCGGTGCACCGGCAGAAACGGATCTGGCAGCAGGCGGCCTTGGAGCAAGCGCTGATCGCCAGCCTGGCGGTGATCTTGACGGGACTGGCGGGGTTGCTGATCGTGGTCAAACAACCGCTCCCGTTGTGGCATGTCGGCCTAGGCACCATCGCTATCGCCGTGATCTACGTGTTGGGGATGCGTGTCGTGTTTCGACAGGAAGATGTGCGGCGACGAGCGCAACAACTCGAGCGCGTGGTGGAAGCCGTAGAGGCGTCGAATCGCCCGGTAGCGGCCGGCGTGCTGAAGCGGGCCGTGACGGGGTTTGCGCTGGCGGCCCTGGGCATTCTCGTCGCGGCCCCATTGTTGGCAGAATCGGCCAAGGAGATTGCGGAGGCGACCGGCATCAGCACAACCTTTATCGGCACGTCCCTGGTCGCCATCACAACCTCGCTGCCGGAACTGGTCACGACGTTTGCGGCGGTGCGCTTGGGTGCCTTCGACCTGGCCGTGGGAAATCTGTTCGGGAGTAATGCCTTCAACATGGCGATTCTGTTGCTGGCGGATATGGCCTACGGGAAAGGCCCCTTACTGGCGGCTGTGGAGTCGACCCATGCGGTGACGGCCTTCGTGAGCATGTTGCTGATGAGCGTTGGCGTGATGGGGATCATCTATCGGGCGGAAAAGCGCTTCGTGCTGATCGAGCCCGACAGTCTCTTGATGATCCTTGGTTATGGCTTGGGGATGTGGCTGTTGTTTCGGATCGGGGGGTAATGGGTCCGGCGGCATCTATCTGGACGAGATCGACAGGAGACGGATGTGAGATCTGAACACATGACGATGCCGGTATCCGAGACTCCTCGTGTGGCCTCGACTGCGTGGCATGTGCTCTCCTCATCGGATGTAGCCCGGCAACTGACCGTTGATCTCCAGACGGGTCTGAGCGCCGAAAAGGTGGCTCGGCGCCTGTCGAGATACGGTCCGAACGCCATCCAGGAGCATCGCGCGCGCAGTCCATGGCGGATGCTGCTCGATCAGTTCACGGACTTCATGATCCTCGTCCTGATTGCGGCGGCGATCATCTCGGGCCTCATCGGCGAGCCGCCGGATGCGATCGCCATCATGGTCATCGTGCTGCTCAACGGCATGATCGGGTTCGTCCAAGAATACCGTGCGGAGCGCGCCATTGCCGCGCTCAAGTTGCTCGCGGCGCCGAACGCCAAGGTGTTGCGCGAGGGGAAGCAGGCGACGATTCCGGCCTCGCAGCTCGTGCCCGGCGATGTCGTGGTGCTGGAGGCCGGTGACGGCGTGCCGGCGGATGTGCGGTTGATCGAAGCCGTCCAGCTCAAAGTCGAAGAAGCGGCGCTCACCGGCGAGTCCGTGCCGGTGGAGAAACAGGCGCGGCCGCTCACCGAGGTGGAACTCCCGCTGGGCGACCGTCTCAACATGGCTTACAAGGGGACCCTCGTGACCTATGGGCGCGGGGCCGGTCTTGTCGTCGCGACGGGCATGACCACGGAGCTGGGCAAGATCGCCACGCTGCTCCGGGAAGAAGAGGAGGTCAAGACTCCGCTCCAGAAACGGCTGGCGCAGTTCGGCCAACGGCTGGCCCTGGCGGCGCTCGCGATCTGCGCCATCGTGTTCCTCGTCGGCGTGCTCCGCGGCGAGTCGGTGATCCTGATGTTCTTGACCGCCGTCAGTCTCGCGGTCGCCGCGATTCCCGAAGCGCTTCCGGCCGTCGTAACCGTGTCGCTGGCGCTGGGCGCCCGCAAAATGGTGAAGAAACAGGCTTTGATCCGCCGACTCCCGGCCGTCGAGACGCTGGGGTCCGTGACCTACATCTGTTCGGACAAGACCGGCACCTTGACGCTGAACAAGATGCAGGTCGAGCAGGTGGCGGTGGCCGGTCACGTCGTGGCACGGGTGCCGCCGGTGGGCGAACGGGGCGAGGCGGGACGGTTGTTCGGCCAGGCTCTGGCGCTCAGCAACGACGCCGTGCGTCAGGACGACGATCGCGTGCTTGGCGATCCGACGGAAGTGGCCTTCTATGTCGCCGCGCGTGAAGCCGGCTATGACAAAGAGCGGTTGCAGATCGCCTCGCCCCGGCTCGCCGAGTTGCCCTTCGATTCGGACCGGAAATGCATGACGACCTTCCATCGGGAGGGAGAGGGTCTCGTCGCGTTTACCAAGGGCGCGCCGGAGCGCGTCGTGGCGCAATGCGAACAGGTCTTGACCGGATCGGGGCCTGCTCCCGTGAAGCGGGAGGCGATTCTCGATGAAGCGGAACGGATGGCGGCCAATGGGCTGCGCGTGCTCGCGGTGGCGTTCCGGCGCTGGCCGGAATTGCCGGACGACCTAGCGCCGAATCGAGCCGAGCGCGACCTCACGTTTCTGGGATTGCTCGGCTTGCTGGATCCCCCGCGACCGGAAGCGCGCGAGGCGGTCACACTCTGCCAATCAGCCGGGATCACGCCGGTGATGATCACCGGCGATCACCCGGCGACCGCCCGTGCGATCGCGAACCGACTGGGAATCATCGCCGATGGTGGAGACGTGATGACTGGACAGGAACTGGCGCGGCTACGGATTGAGGAGTTCGAAGAGCGCGTCGAGCGGGTCCGGGTCTATGCACGAGCCGCGCCGGAGCAGAAAATCACGATCGTGAAGGCTCTTCAAGACAAAGGCGAGTTCGTGGCCATGACCGGCGATGGTGTGAACGACGCACCGGCTCTCCGGCGGGCGGACATCGGCGTCGCGATGGGCGTGACCGGCACGGATGTCGCGCGCGAAGCCTCGCACATGATTCTCCTCGACGACAATTTCGCGACGATCGTCGCGGCTGTGCGGGAGGGACGGCGGATCTTCGACAACATCCGCCGGTTCATCAAGTACACCATGACGAGCAACGCGGGCGAAATCTGGACGATCTTCCTCGCGCCATTTCTGGGATTGCCGATTCCGCTGCTCCCCATCCACATTCTCTGGATCAATCTCGTGACCGACGGATTGCCCGGCCTCGCGCTCGCCGCAGAGCCGCAAGAGAAGGGGCTCATGCAGCGACCGCCGCGTCCGCCGAACGAGAGCATCTTCGCGCATGGGATGTGGCAGGACATCATCTGGGTGGGGTTGCTCATGGGCGGCGTGTCGCTGATCACGCAGGCCTGGGCCTACCATACCGGCCATGCCCACTGGCAGACGATGGTGTTCACGGTCTTGACCTTGTCGCAGATGGGCAACGTGTTGGCGATTCGATCGGAGCGCGAGTCCTTCTTCACGCTCGGGCCGTTGACCAATCGTCCCTTGTTGGGCGCCGTGCTCCTGACCTTCGCCTTGCAGATGGGCACCATCTACATCCCCGCACTCAATCCGATCTTCAAGACCGAGCCGCTCGACCCCGATGAACTGATCTTCAGTCTCGCCATCTCATCCGTCGTCTTCTTCGCCGTCGAAATCGAGAAATGGCTGATTCGGCGAAGGTGGCTGACATGGTCGTGAAGCGGAGGACGATGCTGGGGACTGCGGTGCTGACCTGCCTCGGTGTGTTCTGGAGCGGGAGCCTGGTCGGTGCGACCTGGGATGAGTCCTCGGTGCGAGCGGCCCTCACCTCCATTGTGCGCACTCTTGCCGGCGACATCGGCCCGCGGAGTTACATGGCCCCCGCCAACCTGAACGCCGCTGCTGATGTCATCTCCCAGCGCCTCGCCTCGTTCGGCTACGAGCTCACCGTACAGCCGTATAGGGTGAAGGAATTGGCGGTCCGCAACATCATTGCGGAGCGGCGAGGGACGGAACTGCCTGATCGTGTTATCGTGATCGGAGCCCATTACGATTCCGTCGCCGGCTCGCCGGGCGCGGACGACAATGCGAGTGGGGTGGCGGTGCTGTTGGAACTCGCGCGCCTCCATGCGGAGACGCGCTTTCGGAAGACCGTGCGGTTCGTGGCCTTTACGTTGGAGGAGCCTCCGTTCTTTCGCAGCCGGCACATGGGCAGCCGCATCTATGCGCGGTCGCTCAAGGATCGGGACGAGCAGGTCGAGGGGATGTTCTGCTTGGAGTCGGGCGGCTACTTTTCGGAGGACAAAGGGAGCCAGTCGTTCTCCTTGCTCGTCTTCTGGTTGCGCTGGCGCTATCCGACCACCGGCAATTTCATCACAATCGTCAGCAATGCGGATTCGCAGCCGTTGCAGACCCAGGTCCGGGATGCGCTCAGAACCCACATGGACGTGCCGGTCGAAACCTACACCGGTCCCTCGTGGATCCCCGGGGTGGATTGGTCCGATCATGGGTCGTTTTGGAACGAGGGCTACCCGGCCGTCATGCTGACGGACACGGCCCTGTTCCGCAATCCCCGTTACCATCGCTCGACCGATCTGCCGGACACGCTGGACTATCGGGCTATGACCGAGTTGGTGCGCGGCCTCTCCGGAGCTCTCACGGCGCTGGATGAGCGCCGGTGATCGGATGAACGCGATCGTTTTCCTATGGATCGCCGGGGCCATCGCGCTCTTGCCTTTGCTCAACCTCGGGCTCGGCGTCCATCCGCCCACGTTCAAGACCGAGGATGACCCCGGTCGGCACGGGCTGCACTATGAGCGAGTAGCGTTTCAGACGGCGGATGGACTCACCTTGCGCGGATGGTTCATTCCGGCCGCCTCGCCTGAAGAGGCATCCCGAGAGCCGGGTGCAGGCGGCCGCCGCGCGACGGTCGTCGTGGGGCATGGCTATCCGTTCGACAAGGCCAACATTCTGAGCCACGCGCTCTTCTTGCATGACCGCTTTCATTTGTTGCTCGTCGATTTTCGCTACTTCGGCGAGAGCGAGGGATTCTACACGACCGCCGGCTTGCTCGAGACCCGCGACGTGGAGGCTGCGGTGTCCTATCTCAAAGCACGCACAGATGTCGATCCCCGACGGATCGGCGCGATGGGGTTCTCGATGAGCGCGGCGGCCTTCATCCTGGCGCGGCCCCCGGACATGAAGGCGATCGTCGCGGACAGCTCCTATGCGACGCTGGAGGATCTCGTCGGGCGGCAGTTCTTTTTCCTGCCTGGTCCGACGAAGTGGCCGCTGGTGACGCTCACCAAGGTCTACGGGCGTCTGTTGCTTGGAGTCGATATCGAGTCCGCGGCGCCGGCGCAGGTGGTGCGTGAACTCAAGGCTCCTTTATTGATCATCCATGGCGAAGCCGATTCCCAAATTCCGGTCGAGCACGCGCGGGAGATCTACGCCAACGCCGATCCAGCGACAACCGAACTGTGGATGGTCCCCGGCGCGGATCATGGCCAGGCTCATATGGTCGCCGGGCCACGCTATGAGGTCCGTGTCAGCACCTTCCTTGAACGGCATCTGTACGGAACGGCGCGATGAAGGAACTGTTCCGCTCGGCTGAAAGGATTCGTGGCTTCTTGCGACCGACATACCGTGTCATCATGGGAGCACTCGCCCTTTCAGTCATAGTCTTGCTCTCGGCCTGCGCTTCGCCGGTCGCGGGTGTATGGCCGCCGACTCAGGATTCCGCCACGCGGACCGTCTCTGTATCGCTCGACACGTGGCACGCCATGATAGCCTTTCCGTTAGGCGAGCAGCCGACAGCGGGCAGCGAGCAGCAGGAAGCTGAGCCGCCTCCCCGGTCATCCGTCCTAAGCCATTCGCTACCAGCTATTCGCCATCAGCTTTTCGAAGAGTGGGGCTATGCCGAGCGCGCCTGGTATCTGGAGGATCAGCGAGGACTCACCGGGATTGCGCGGGCCCTCTTCTGGCCGACCGAGGGAGTCGTCGAGATCGGGCAGTACGAGCGGGTGTGGGCGGATCGCACGCCGCAGCCTCCTTCCGACCTCTTCATCTTTCGCGTGAGCGACGAGGGGTTTCGGCGTTTGCGCCGTCACCTGCGGGGGACCGTTTCGAGCGATGAACCGGTCGCCTCTCTGAGCCGGTCCACCTTCTATCCCGCTATCCGTTCCTACCATGTGTTTCATACCTGTCACCAGTATGCAGCCTCTGCCTTGCGTGAAGCCGGCTTGCCGATCTCAGCCTTCTGGGCCTTCAACCGGACCAGCCTCGCCTGGCAACTTCAACGCGCGGTACGGATCGCTGCTGAACACGGCCGGCGCTCTTCTCCCGCTACGCGATAGCACGCCATTCTTCCTCCGCGCCCGACTCGCCTATGTCCCGCGTTGCGTCGCATAACTATTGAACAAGCGCCTCGCGCATGTGCATGGACCGATGAACCACATGTGCCGGCAGGTATGGCAGAAGACGGAGCGGGCTAGTGGATCACTCGGATGGTGCCGCCCGGATCGTTGTCGCCTCGATGCAGAGGGCAGTAGAACCGGTAACAGGCCGCGCCCTCCGCGCAGGGGGGTTCCGGGTTTTTCTCGACCTTGACGAAGCGGACGTGGACTTCTACCGTCTCCCCGGGCGCCACCGTGACCCGTAAGGGCCTGGTAATGAGTTCGCGGTTCTCAGCCACGATCTGTTCAAGCACGCCGGGAGCTTCGAAGGCATGGGTTCTGGCGGTCGGATTGTCCAGGACAAACAGAAACCCTTCCTCACCATTCTGACCGCGGTGAATTTCCACGTCTTGCGGTGTCCAATTCGCCTGCTGATGCTCCAGTTCCTGGGCGGTGAACCGGAATGTCTCCGTGGCGCCGATGCGTGGAGAGAGCAGAATCCAGGCGAAGAGTGACAGCGCGGAGAAGGCTTGAGCGATATGGGATACGGACTTGCTCATGGCACTCACGAGCCGGTAAGGACCGATTGATGCCCTCTGAAGGCGAATCTGTGAGCTTCCTCCAAAGCAGACCACACGAGAGTATACACCCCGTGGCCTGTCAGGTCCTGTCTTGCATCGTAAACAGCCTGTCGCCTGTGTGGTGAAACAGAAACCCTGGCGGGGAGGCGAGATCCCACACCAGTGTGTCCGTTGCCGATGGTTCGTCGCAGGAAAGTCCATCGCCCGGCGGCAGCGTGCGCCGCCGGGCAGATCATCGACTCATCCACCGCCGATTTCCCCGTGCGTCTCGACGATATGGAGTTCGCCCTTGGCTTGCGGATGAATGTCGCACCACACCATATACCACTGGTGCTCGGGCTGTCCGGTCTCAGGATGTTTCATCGCGGGCGGCGTGAAGTGCAGCGTCATCGTTTTCCCCGGCTCCAGGTGGAACGATTTGGAGTGTTTCCCGCGGACCTCAGACCCCTGCCCCTCCATGCGGACAGGAATCTGGTTGAACAAGGGGGATGTGAACCCATGGGTGACATGGTTCTTGTTCCGGATGATGATCTTCACCGGATGCTCGCTAAAGGCCCATCCCTTGAAATCAAATCCCTTCTCCGTCTCGGAGATCTCGACTTCGAACTGAGTCTGGTCCGCGAGCATCGGCTTGTCCGCTGCGGAGGCCCATTTCGCCGACAGACCGGCGACTGCGATCGCCGCCAGCGCGACAGGAATTGCCCTCACAGTGAATTGGCGCACACGAGTCCTCATGACCTACCTCCCTGGTTGGAATGCATTGCCCTGTCGTCCAACGGAGCATTTCTCATACCAACAGATGATGAGCCTGCAGTTTTGCAATGGATGCGCAAGTTTCACCGGCGACCAGTCGACTACGCGAGCATCCTGCAGGGGCATTCAGGGACAGGTCTACCCGTGGTTCTGTCCCAGAGTTTCCCTGTAGGTTCAGGAGCGGCTCTGGCGATGCGCGCATCTTCCTTGTGGCAGTGGGTGATGTTTCATCTCTTGGGGCAAGGTGATGAGTGAGCTCGGTCGTCAATAGTGGACACCATGAGTGGCAGTCTCATGCCGTCGGCTGCTGATGGGCCCACTGTTGGGCAAACGCCCAGGCGAGAGATTCCTGAGCCGCGAATACCGTCGCTGGCAGTTGTAGATAATCTCGATGTACTCCGTGATCTCTCGTTGAGCCTGCTCCCGGGTTGCAGAGCGTTGATGATGTACGAGTTCATTCTTCAGTGTCCCCTACAAGGTTCCATCGGCGCATTGTCGTAGCAATTGCCCCGGCGCGATATCGAGGCGCGTATGGCGAATTGCTTCAGCCGTGCTTCGAGTGTCGAATCAGATCCGGTCGTAAGCGCTTCGCGCCGACCACCGCCACCAGGGCACGGCTCATCACATCCGTGGTCATGCGGGCACCCATGGCATGGCCGACCACGATGGTCACCAGCCGGGTGATACCGAGCCGCGATAATGAGGAGAGGATGTTGTCGAGATGCTCCGCGTTCTTCGTCGGATTTGCGCGTGAGTCACCGCGCTGATGACGCTATTGATGCCGGGAGCCGGTCCGCCCCCGACCAAGATGCCGACAGTCGTTCGCTGCGATGTCATCCTTTTCCCCCTATATCTTTGCCCAGCGGCCTTCCAACTTCTTCATAATCTGCGGCATGGTTGTATACTCCATCTCCTCAAGAGGCAACCGGTGCGGCTCGAAGGGGCCATGGAGCCGCAGAACATCCGCTATCCGATTGGCATCCCGCCGCGCTTCATCGTAGGACGGATCGTCGAACATATCGCGCGGTCCGATGAGTCGGCCGTCTGCCAGTTGAAACCCGATACAGGCCACGCGCGGAGGGCCGTCGAACCTGGTCGGCGTCGCTTGCTTCACCGACACCGGCATCAGCGGGCCATAATGCGAGCCCCGCATCCAGCCTTCGATGATCCAGGGGTAGCGAAACGGTTCCAGCACTTCCCCGACGGCAGGGAAATTCTGCTGCGCTCGCACGACCATGACAGGGTCATCCTTGCCGACGTACTTCCCCGCAATGAGCGAGAGCCGTTCCGTCGACGAGGCGGCGGCAATGGTTCCGTCCGCGCGGGAGAAGACATGCTTGACAGTGTACTTTCCCGGCGAGCCGATAAACATCAGCATGTCGTAGAGGTCTTCCGGACAGTCGAAGGTGATTTTCTTGTGCTCGCGGATATCGTGCACCTCGAACCGGAACCCCTGATGCAGCGTCGGGGCGATCACGAGTCCGGCGGTCGTGAAGGGATCGGCAAACATCTTATACAGTGGAAGGTTCCACGCACCGGCCGACGTCTTGTCGGCCATGAAGATCAAGAGCGGTTCTGATTTTCGTTCTACGAATTCCATTTCGGCCACGCCGGGCCCCTGCCCTCTTACATTTCCGCTGAAGGCGTCGGAGAGAAGATCCTGCCCTGCCCCATAGAGATGGAGGTCTTTGGCCACCTGCGTTCCAGCCTCGAAAGTCTTCCACGCAAGACTGTGAATGTCCCGATGATCCACGCCATGCCGGTGCGTCATGATGAGCTGCAAGTCATCCCCGCAAGCCGACACATAAAAGTCCACGAGCAGGTCGCTTGTTTTGGCCGTTGCGAGGTTCTTTTGCGCGCTCTCGATCAGAGCCGGATGGATGGCCGAGTGACCGACCCATCCACCGATGTCCGCTTTGATCACGCTGATCGTGATCTTCTTCGACTCTTCCTTGTTCGTTTCCATGGCCATGTTCCCCCTCGTGTTGGAGAGCACCCTTACCGAACGCCTACCGACTCTCACCTGCCTTCCCCGCAAAGATAGACACTACCTCTCTGGTTGGAATGCGTTGCCCTGTCATCCGACGACGTCGCGTTCATCAGAAGTTGCATCTCGCATACCAACAGGCGCTGCACACAGTGCTTTGCAATGGACGCGCGGGTTTTACTGGCGACCAGTCGGCTGGGTAACATTCGTGCTTGTGGCGTTCTGCGACAGGCCCGCACGTGATTCTGTGTCGGAGTTCCTCAGTAGGTTCAGGAGCCACAACCGCGATTCGTTCACTTTCTTGTGGCAGTGGGTGATGTTTCATCACATGAGGCGAGGTGATGAGCATCCCGTTCTTCTGGCATCCAATCTGCAACATCTCTGATACCAGAGGTCGTTCAGATGCCGCGACAGGAGGGAATGCCATGGCACGGAAAGCGACGGCGGCGGAATTAATCATGGAAGCGTTGGCAGTGCAAGGAACGGGTTGCTTGTTCGAGCAGTTGATCGCGGCCTGCCCAGGGCTCTCTTGGAACCAGATCTTTTCCGAAGTGGACCGGCTGTGCCGAGAGGGACGGGTCCAACTCAGCCAAGAGAAACCGGGAATCTACCGCGTCAAATTGGCGAGGTCGGCGGGTTCCGCACCGGCCGGTTCAGGGGGACGCCCAGGCGGGGGAGAGGAGTCTACCGACGAGAAGCGGAACGACCGCGATGATTGCCACCGCTGCGGGGGGCTGCTGGTCCCGGAACAACTGCCGGAATTCCTGCTCGCCGGCAGCCCGGCCGAAGTCTGGGGCTGGCGCTGCGTGCAGTGCGGAAACATCGTCGATCCCGCTGTTCTGGGCAGGTACGCAGCGCAGGCCCCTATCACCCGTCGGTCCGCATCAGAACCATTGAAGAAATAGAATCACCGGATTGAAGACCCCTGTAAAGGGACACGTATGACAAGCGGCGTGAGGGCTTGGAGGCGAAAGACAGGCCTGCTGGTCGTCCTGCTTTTCGTGGGAGGAGTGCCGGGAACCGGGCAGGTCAGTGGCGAGAGCGGCTCAGGTCTGCCGCGGGCCTTCCAGCAGGCGCGGCTCGGGATGGGGACGAAGGAACTGCTTCGGCTCAAGCCCGAGATGGAGAAGACCAAACGTCTCGAAGGGGGAACCGTCACATTTACGATGGCCTCGGACGATCGGTATGTCAGGCGGGTCGAATACCGCTTCCATGCGGAGAAGCTCTACGAGCTGACGATCCATTATCGACTCGATCGTTTACCGCACGGCGTCGCCGGGTTGCTGTCGCAACTGAAAGAGTCCTATGGCCAGCCGGCGTTGGACCGCGAAGAGCATTTCGACCGGGAGCACGCAGACATCAGTCGCTGGCACACGGTGTGGGAAGATGCGCAGACCCGACTGACGCTTCTGGAACGCCAGTACTTGCATGAAGCGAAGCTGCTCACGACGCTTGCATTGACCATGACCGATCTGGACCTGGCGCGCCGGTATGACGCGGAGCAGGAGGAGCAGGTTCGCCGGAAATGGCGCAAGGTTCCGATTCCGATGCCGGAGCCAATGCCGCCGAGGAAGTAGCGAATTGTTTAGAGCGAGTGGCGCCGTGCTGTGTGCTGTTCGCGATGGGTTATTGTCCAAGCGTGGAGGGCCAGAGATATGGAGCGCGTGTCGAGAGGGGTAAGCGAGACGAGGCTGCCGCGAAGGGCAGGCTCTGCGCTGGGCGTGTTGGCGCTTGTCTTGCTCGGGTTCGTGGACTGCTCGCAGGGGGAGAGTCCTGGCGTGTCGCCTCCGCCGCCGGCGATCTCCGCGGCTCCAACGAAAACGGCGGGGATCGTGCTGGCGAACGAAACCTTCATTGCCGTTGCGAAACAGGCGACCGCCTCGGTCGTCAACATCGCCTCGACGCGCAAGGTCGCCGTCCGGCAGCAGCCGTTTCCCGGACCCTCCCCCTTCTTCGACGATCCGTTCTTCCGGCGGTTTTTCGGGGATCCGTTTGAACGGCGGTTCCCCGCCCCGCAAGAACGACAGGAGCAAGGGCTCGGCTCCGGCGTCATTGTGAGCGCGGACGGCTACATCGTGACGAACAATCACGTCATCGAACAGGCTGAGGAGATCATCGTCCTGCTGCCGGACAAGCGCCGGTTCAAGGCCAAGCTCATCGGCGCCGACCCCAAGACCGACCTTGCCGTGGTGAAGATTGAGGCCACCAATCTACCGACGCTCCCTTGGGGCGATTCGAGCCGGCTGCAAGTGGGTGAGGTTGCCCTGGCGGTCGGGAATCCCTTCGGACTCAATCAGACGGTCACGATGGGCATCATCAGCGCGGTCGGGCGCGCCAACATGGGCATCGTGGACTACGAAGACTTCATCCAGACTGATGCGGCCATCAATCCGGGCAACTCGGGTGGCGCGCTGGTCAATTTGAATGGGGACCTTATCGGCATCAACACGGCGATCTTCACGAGGACCGGTGGCTACATGGGGATCGGGTTCGCCATTCCCAGCAACATGGTTCGGAGTGTCATGACCGGCCTGATCAAGCACGGCAAGGTCGTCCGCGGCTGGCTGGGGGTCTCTATCCAGGAACTGACCGAGGAGCTGGCCACACAATTCGACGTGGCGGAGGCGAAGGGCGTGCTGGTCTCCGATGTGATGGAGGACAGCCCGGCGGCGAAGGCGAAACTGGAGCGCGGCGACATCATTACGACGTACAACAACGTAGCAGTGAAGGACCCGGTGCAGTTGCGCTCCCTGGTCGCGGACACCGAACCAGGCTCGACCGTCACGCTCTCCATCCTCAGAGACAAGAAGACGCGGGACGTGAAGGTGACCATCGGCGAGTTGCCGAAGACCGTAGCCAAGGCCCGCGGTCCAGACGAAAAGGGACGGGGCGAGCATGCGCTGGCTGGGGTGGCGGTCGAAAGGCTCGCCCCAGAAGACCTGAAGCGCCTGAAGATCGACGGGGGCGTGGCCGTGATCCAGGTCGAACGAGGCAGTCCGGCGGATCGGGCGGGGCTTCGGCAAGGCGACATCATCCGCGAGATCAACCGCAAACGGGTCCGCACCGTCGAAGACTTCGAGCGCCTCGTCGACAAGCTGGAGCCCCGAGCCTCGGTGCTGCTCCTCGTGCACCGTGGCACGGCCTCGATCTTTCTTTCGGTGAAGCCGGAGTGACAGCGGCTGTTGAGAAAACAGCGAATAGCTCTTAGCGAGCAGCCTCATAAGAGTGTAGCTGCGGCCGGCCAGTCTGAGTCATCCGCTATTCGTTGTTGGTTGTTTTAGGGCTATTTGCTGTTCGCTGCCAGCTTGGATCCGTGAATACCGCTCGGCATTCGACGCAGATGAGCTTGCCTGTGGGGCGGCCCTGCTCTTCGCGGAGTTCGTCTACGGCACGCTGGTGCGCGCAGGGTTGCTGCATCGCCTCGCCGAGAATCTTTCGACCGGTCTCGCCAGCTTCGTGTGGTGGTTCGAGGCCTCGTGCTTGTGGCAGGCCTTCCAATCGGGAGACGCGGATCGCGGTTCCGGCAATCTCGACCCCATCCATGGCCTGAATGATCCGCTGCGCATCGGCGGACGTTGAGACCTCAATCACAGCAGACCCGGCAGAGCGACCCTGCGCATTCAGGACCAGCCCGCCACGGAGAAAACCGGGACACAAGGCAAACAAGGTAGCCACTTCATGGTTGGTGAGAAATGAGGGTAGGAGATCGACGGTCAAGAGGGTAGACATGGCAAGCCTCCTCGTTTTGGGTGGCCGGGGCTGTCGGACGGATACCTTCACCATGCAATGCCGCTACCGATACTAAAGACAGCGCCGCAAATGTCACGCCAGTCCGTTGACCATTTCCGTGACGGGGAAGCGGCTGAGGAACCCGCAGCTGGTACTGTTCTAGGCCAGCGAGTGCGATCAAGATCTCATAGCGGGTCGTGATCCGGAACAGCATGAAATGCCGTCCTCCTGTTATCGGGTTTACGGGGCAGTCTGCGCCAGCAAGAAGTTCGTTGGGAGCGGAAAAGCAGCCAAGAAGACAAGACAAGACAAGAGAAAATCTCCCATGTCTAACTACTTGGACAGGACTGTGGCGAGAAGGAACAGAATGAAAGACCCTGGGAGACGGACACACATGCGGATGAAGCCGTCCCCCTAAGAATACTTACGGCCGTTGGCGAAGGCCTGTTGCATTTAACGTCAGGCCGCACGCCCTCCCTGACGCTTTCTGCCCCGCCCCGTATCCCACCAAACGTCGGTCTTGAGCCTCGTGACCGTAGGACATTGCTATCTCCTTGGTTTGTCACACGCTTCAACCAATCTGCCCTTGCTCCGTATGCGGCATGCTCGCTGCACTGTCTTGTAACGACAGCGCGACGACGAGAAGGACGGTATCGTCGTACATCGACGAGGAGAACGGGATGACGATACAGAAAATCATGCTAGCGCTTACCGTCAGCGGCAGTCTGGTCCTGGCGCTTGGAAACCAGGCCTGGAGCGACGAGAAGCCTGGGAAGAGAAAAGGCGTCGTACAGGACAAGATCGAAATGGCGACAGCAAAGGTCACCATTGAGCAGGCTGTCAGGACCGCCTCCGAGAAAGTGCATGGCACAGTCATCGAGGCGGAACTCGAGAGGAGACTCGGCAAGCTTGTGTGGGAAGTCGAAGTGGTGACACCAGAGCACAGGCTCCTGACGGTGCATGTGGACGCGGATTCCGGCCGCGTGCTCGATGTGGAAGAGAAAGAAGCGGAACGAGAGAAGCCGCGCGAACGCAAGCAAGAGCGCAAGCGGGAGCATCAGCCATGAATGAGGTGCAGCCGAGAGGAATCAGATGGATCGCTTGAAGCTGTGGATGATGTTGGCGGTGATGGGCGTGCTTTCGCTGGTCGGATGCGTTCGGCACTGTACGGGTGAGCACCTGGTTCCCTTCAAGGCAAGGGCTGTGATCAGCGGATTGGGGGTCGTCGGAGACGCGACGCTCCTCGAAGAACGCGAAGGCCGGGTGCGCCTTCTGCTCACGCTGACCGGGACGCCGGCCAGCAAGCTGACTCCGGGGCGTCACGGGATCCACATTCATGAAACCGGACAATGTGAGCCGATGTCCGAGGCTAAGGGCCATTTCGACGGAAACGTGGACCCAGCCGTGAACCCTCAGGCCAATGTCAGTCCTGGTTTAGAGAATCCTCCGTACCATCTCGGCGATCTCCCGAATCTCTTGGTCACCGAGCTGCCGAACGGGGAGCGCAAGTGCTCGCTGCTCACGGTGACCAGCCGCGTCACCTTGTCGCCAGGACTGAATACGGTCTTCGATCATGATGGAAGTGCCATCGTCATCCACGAGTTGGAAGACAAGTATCTGCCTGATCCGCCGACCACAGATGCGCCCGGCGGACCCCGGATTGCCTGTGGCGTGATCGTGAAAGGATAACGTGAGTGAGCCAGAGTCCGTTCATCGAGAGGGCGCAGCGGATGGGGCGTGAGACATGATCGAGCGCTCATGGCATGGGTTGTCGCATTCTTTGGTGTGGCCGTCATGGTGATCGGTGTGTGGGCGATCGCGTCGCCTCGGGGAGTCACCAGATTCCTCTTGCGGTGGCTTGCGTGGACCGGTGTGTGGGGTGGGGCGTTGCTTCTGGCGCTGGCTTTGTGGTTCGCAGCCGATACGTCGCGAATGCCGGTGGTGCTCCGTGTGTTCGCGGTTGCGGTCCTGATCGCAGGGTTGGCGCTGCCGTTGGTTGGTTCCTCCTTGCTCCACGAGTGGATGGAGCGGGTGGCGGCGAGGCCGGATGGGTATGTGAGGGAGTGGGCGATGTTGGCGGTGCTGATGGGTGGATTTCTCCTGTGGGCGGTCTTTCCGAATGTAGCAGCCCGCCGGTTTCTCAGTTGGGGGGCTGTGACATGCGAGGAGGCTTGTCCACGCAGCGTGTGGCATAGCGTGTCTGCGAGCGATGCCATGAATCGTCAGGACTTCGCGGTCTCCCATCACGGACGTGCGCGCCCTAATTAAGCAGAGGCGAGCGCGCGATGATAGCGGCATCCCATCTTGTCGATGAATAATAACGATGGGAGGAACAGCATATGAAAAAGATGCAGAGTGTGTTTGCGTATGGACTGATGTTGTGTCTGACGGTCGGATCGGCCGGGTCCTCCGTCAGCGCCGCGTCGCCGGTGACGATGCGGATCGTGCAGGGCGAGGTCGTTGCGGTGAATCTCAAGGACGATCCGCACGTGATCGTGGTGAAGGTGGCGATGCCGAACAAGGAAGAACTGATCGTGGGAG
>Ga0194120_10002040_pt1 | contig 35471 bp, 27 predicted proteins | sample TA2MahCa65mmetaG_FD_148642 | JGI IMG/M metagenome (GOLD analysis project Ga0194120, IMG submission 148642) | Freshwater microbial communities from Lake Tanganyika, Tanzania - TA2015019 Mahale Deep Cast 65m | ecosystem: Environmental > Aquatic > Freshwater > Lake | place: Tanzania: Lake... | reverse complement strand
AGATCAGATAGACATAATGGTTTACAAGCTCTACAACCTCACTTATGAAGAAGTTGAGATTATAGACCCGCAAGTAGTTAGCATTATAACTAAGGAAGACTATGACAAATTTGAGATACAGTAGAATGGAAATCGTTTCGAAGGAATCACCGTTGGGAAAATCTCGCTTTCGGTATAAAAATAAAACTCGAATAAAAATCACTACTTATTTTTTATATTGTTAAATTTAACCGCTATCCCCAATCTTATTTTAGAAAATTTCCTCAAAATAAAGACCTATTCTGGAAAATATTACAAATAAACTTGTTTATTTTGGAAAATTATTACAATTTAGAGTCAGTTCAATAACTATTTTGGAAAATATTTTCAATGAGTGAGCTAATATTTGCCTCAGCAAATCGTCAAGAGAATTATAAAATCTCGAAACTGCTTCAAGAAAACAAACTTCGGAAGATTGCCCCAAGGATTTATTCTACAAATCTTGAAGAAAAACCTTCTGAAATTATAAGCAGAAACATTCTTGAAATTCTTGGTAACTTATATCCCGGCTCAGTGCTAAGCCATCGTTCCGCTTTTGAGTTCAAACCAACTTCAACTAATCAGATTTTTGTTACTTATTCCTATACGAGAAAAATAAAACTTCCTGGTATAACAATAAATTTTCTTGAGGGAAAGGGACCTATTGAAGGGGACAATAAAATGATTGGTGAGTTGTATGTTTCATCTAAGGAAAGAGCTTTTCTTGAGAATCTTCAGATAACCAAAAAATCCGGTCCCGATTCAAAGTCTTTAACCATTCCTCAGATTGAGGAAAAGTTAGATGATATTTTAAGAATAAAAGGGGAAAATGGTTTAAATCAATTGCGTGATATAGCAAAGCAATTATCTGAAATACTTGATATGCAAAAAGAGTTTGAATCACTAAACAAAATTATAGGTGCTTTGTTTGCCACCAAGCCCTCTAAAATATTAAAATCAGATTTAGCTTTATCACGTGCTGCAGGATTGCCTTATGATAGAAACAGAATAGAACTCTTTGAGTTACTCTCTAACTATCTGCACAACAAAACTTTTAAAGAACGCCCGGAGAAAAATTTATCCTTAAATTCTTTTAGGAATTTCGCTTTCTTTGAAGCTTATTTTTCCAACTACATTGAGGGAACCGTATTCGAAGTCTCTGAAGCAAAAAATATAATAGATACCGGTGTTCCTTTACCTAACCGCGGAGATGATTCACACGATATTCTTGGTACATATCAAATAGTCTCGAACAGAAACGAAATGAAAATAATTCCAAATAGTTCTGATGAATTTCTAGAATTACTTCTCTCAAGACATAAAACATTGCTATCAGCACGTATAGGTAAATCTCCTGGTCAATTCAAAGAAAAAAATAACAGAGCTGGAAATACCTTGTTTGTTGATTTCAAACTTGTTCGTGGTACACTCATACGTGGATTTGACTATTACAAAATTTTGACTGATCCATTTGCAAGAGCAGCATATATGATGTTTCTCGTAAGTGAAGTACATCCTTTTGAAGACGGCAACGGCAGAATTGCACGTGTAATGATGAATGCTGAACTCATTAGTAAAAATCAAAGTAAGATCATTATCCCGACAGTCTATCGAGATGATTATCTGCTTACATTAAAGAGATTGACTAACCTGCCTGTCCGACAGGCAGGTCAAAAAGATCCTGCACCTTATGTTGATATGCTTTCGAGAGCACACCAGTTTAGTGAAAACCTTCATTTTGAAAATTATGATAATTTCTATGACTACTTAAATGTTCACAATGCATTTTATGAATCCGAGGAAGGTAAACATCTAAAAGTTGATTAATCTTTTTGACATTTACTTGGCGTTCTTGGCAATTAATTGCCGAATAAATGTCCGTAATGGTGGTTACTTAGCGGATAAAACATTTGCACATGAATTGTCCTAATTGTATATCAATCGCACAATACCCATTCCCCATTGGTAGAATAGACCCCGCCTTCGCATTAACGGAGAAAGAGTACCTGTCCGGCGAAGCTATAAGCGAAGACGGATGAAAAATTTCAGATATGAGAGTATTTTTTATGGTCGTTTTATAGGTAACTGTATCTGGAACTGTTTAATGAAAGCATTTCCATTTTGATTACAAATAACTTTTACAGCGGTTGTATTTAAGGTATGCATAGTAGCGTGAAAAACAGATAGAACTTTTTCCTGCAAATCTTGATCCCTTTCCAAGTCCACAATCTTTAATCCTATAGCTTTAGCTTGATTGATACTTATATGTTTACCGTGTGTTTTAAAATTACCATGGTTAGATAAAAATTCAGAAATTTCTTCAGCCTTCTTTCCATCTTCACCTTTGAACATATAATTTCCAAGCCAAGTTTTTACTAAGTCTCTGCCAAAGTCAATTTGATTCTGGCATTGAACAAGTAAAGCTGGTCCATATTGGCTCAACATTGGCAGCCAAGAACTTAAATTCTTAGGATTATCAGCGCAATCTTTTTGTGCTTTCTTAAATTGTTCCATAATTGCCTGTGCCGGCACTGCCTGCACACCAACTGGTGTGTTTAAAATAAATTGAGGGTCTATTGGTCCTATAAAAGAATGCTTTCCCATTATCATTTCATCTGCAGCTAATGCAAGCATAGTTCCTGCAGACATTGCGGCTTGAGGAATTATAACCCGAATATCAATAAATTTTTGTCTTATATAAGTAACAATAGCATCTGTTGCCTCTGCCGAACCGCCGCCTGTATGTAATATTAAATCTAACTTATCACCTTTTAAACCGTGGATAGCTTCCATAAATGCCTGCAAATCTTCATCAGTAATTGATATAATATTTGCCGGAACATCGCCGGTTGTCCAACGAGCTGCATATATGATGGTGTTTCTATGAGTTTTCTCTGTTAATTCTTTTAAGTATTTATTTCGAACAGTGTCAAAAGCGGCGGGATTATTATTCTTTATTTCTTTTTGGATTTCAGCTAATATTTTTCCCCAAGTAGGCATTTATTCTATACAAGTTTGATTAGATGCTTTTGGAAGTGGTTGTTCATTTAATAATGAGAGATAATTTAAATAGCTCTCCTGTTCAACCCTCATAGAGTTAAATGTTTCTATATCCTTATCTATAGTTGGGTAAATTTCTTTAGCTCTTTTCTCAAGTTCTTCAAATACTTCAAAGATTTCTTTTTGATTATTCTCATTTTTCATTTCACTCTCCATCTGAACTTGTTGATTTTTAGTGTAGCTTATTATCGATTTAAAATTACAAATTCGTTTAACTAATTACAAATATATATTAGAAAAAGATTATGCTACTAAGCAAATAACTACCCGAAATTGAAATAAACTATTTACCAAACATCTAAACACCGATGTATTTTAATTAATTCCACCTTCACAATTCCGGCCGCCTCTTATGAAACTCCGTCGCCTCTTGAAATTTCTTTGCAACTGCTAATAGTTCTCCTTCTCCAAATAATTTTCCTACAAAACTTATGCTTGTCGGACTCCCCTTTTCGTTAAATCCATTTGGAACTACTACAGATGGATGACCAGTAAGATTTGTCAACAATAAACTGCTCCCTCCGAAAGTCGGCACAACATAAACGTCAATCTCATTAAATATTTTTTGCATTTCGTTTATTAAGAGTGTACGGATTCTATTTGCTTGGATATACTCAACGGCTGGGATAAAACGATGTGCACGCAAAACATTTGGCCATGAGTTTTTGATCTGACGCACTAATTCATCTTCCCGACCGCTTCTTATTAATTCATCAAATGCTGCTGATGCCTCAGTACTTAAAATAAAACTGAGATCATTCACGGGTAAATTTGGCAATTCAATTGGTTTAAGCTCTGCTCCAAGTGATGTTAGAACTTTGAGAACATCGTCGTCAGATTCTTTTTGAGGTCGTTCTTTATCAAATTCACTTTTGATATATCCTATTTTTATTTTTTTCAAATTTACTTTCGGTGAATAGTTGAAAGGCGCATCGTAAAGTGTTGGGTCAACTCCATCCTTTCCATAAATAGCATTGAAAACGATTACACAATCTTCAGCACTTCTGCAGATTGGACCGATTTTATCCATCGACCAGCTTAATGCCATTGCTCCAACTCTGCTTACTCTTCCATAAGTTGGACGTAATCCAGTTACGCCGCATCGTGTTGAGGGAGAAATTATCGAGCCCCAAGTTTCCGAGCCGATTGCAAATGGAACTAATCCAGCAGCAGTGGCAGAAGCAGAACCAGCCGATGAACCGCTTGAACCCTGTTCCAAATTCCACGGGTTGCGAGTGTAACCACCAAACCAGGTTTCTCCCCAAGCTAACTCTCCCATACTTAATTTTGCAACAAGCACTGCACCTGCTTTTTCTAATCTTTTAACAACCTCAGCATCTTCGTCAATTAATTGTTCTTTGTATGGCAGTGCACCCCAAGTTGTTTTGTACTTTTTTGTTGAGAACAAATCTTTTATCCCGTAAGGAATTCCGTGTAGGAGACCTCTATATTTTCCTGATGCAATTTCTTCATCTGCACGCTTTGCTTGCTTGATTGCTAATTCCTCAGTTAGCGTGACTACACACTCAAGCTTTCGTCCAATTCTTTTCAATCTATTAAGATACATCTCGGTAAGTTCTAAGGATGTTACGAGGCGGTTTTTCAACAAGTAAGCTAATTCAAGAATCGAATAGAATGCTGCATCCTCCAGATTTTTAGGTCTAGTTATTTTTACCGGTTCAACCTTGAATGGAATTTTTTTCGTTTCGAAAGAAAAATTTTGTGGGATTGGATTAAACAATAAAGAGGGCATAACACTGTTATTCAATTTAATCTCACGAAGCTTCTGAAAACTTTTCAAATTATCGTTCAACTCGTCGAGCATTGAATCTCTTTTTGCTTCAGTAAATTTCAAACCAAAAAGTTTTTCTGCTTGCTCAATTGTTGATAGAGTTATCTCGTTACTTTCATTTATAAAAAAACCAGTGATCAGGGTAAGAATCAAAAGCATTATGAATACAATTGGATTTACTCTTATCGATTTCATTACAATTCCTTTCAAGTTGTTAGTCAAACATAAATTATTCATCTCTTTTTATCAAAATTGATTTTGAATTGGTTGAGAAAGAAACCAAGTTAAATTTAGTTCGCAGTACATAGATAATAAATTCAATCTCTGAAAAAAAATTAGTAACTTCGTTGCGAAAATTTGATTGAAACATGATATTAAAATACGACTGCAAACATTTTCCAGGCGATAGGCCTTGTTCATTTCACAAATCTGAAGGTGTGAAATGCGATACTTGTCCACATTATGAACCTGTTGAGTTTAAAATTTTAATAATAAAGCTCGATGCAATCGGTGACGTTTTAAGAACGACTTCAATTCTTGAGGGGCTGAAAGAAAACAACCCAAATTCCGAAATTACTTGGTTAACGCGAAGCAACGCACTACCGCTATTTGTAAATAATCCTTTTGTTGACAAATTGCTTGCACTCGAATCATTCGATACAAATTATTTTTTAGCTGCTGAAAATTATAATGTTGTTTTAAATTTAGATCCTTCTCCTATTAGTTCTGCTATTTGCACTAAAGCCCAGGGTTATGAAAAACTTGGCTTCGGACTTGATGAAAAAGGAAAAGTAGTTGCACTTAATGATGAAGCAATCGAGTGGTTTGAGATGGGAGCTTTTGACGATGTTAAGAAGAAAAACACAAAAACTTATCAGTCAATTATTCAAAAGATAGCTAAAATAAATCCAAAGGAATTTGAGATTATTCTAAAACTTACTGAGGATGAATTAGATTTCGCGAAAAATTTTAGAAATAAAATTAAGATCGCCAACAATAAAAAGATAATCGGAATGAACACGGGTGCAAGCCCAAGATGGCAGTACAAGCAATGGACTTATCATGGATTCGAAAATCTAATTAAGAAAATTTTAGATGAAACAGATTTTTACGTTTTTCTTTACGGCGGACATTATGAGAAAGAAAGAAACTTGAGATTGAGCTTGATTGATTACAATCGCGTTATAAATACCGGCACTGATAATTCTCTGCGACAATTTTTTTCTCTTCTAAATCTTTGCGACTTGCTTGTTACTGGCGATACATTGGCAATGCACGCAGCAACTGCGTTAAATAAAAAAGTTGTTTTGCTTTTCGGACCGACTTCCTCTGCCGAGATTGAAACATACGGCAGGATCATCAAAGTTACTTCAGAGCTCGACTGCCTTGGCTGTTATAAAATGACATGCGATTTCAATCCAAACTGCATGAGCAGTATTTCACACTTAAGAGTTTTTAACGAAATTCAAAAATCTCTTCTTAATTCTTGATGCATTACGATCCGGTCAAAAATGTTTTTGCTTCTTTCATAAGAAAGAGTCCCATCTTAAGAAAATTATTCTATAAAATTTTAGATATAATGTTCCTTCGTTCTTGGTATGTTCGAAGAGAGATACTGCTCGCAGTGGAAGAAATTAAGACTTCTGATTTTTCAGTTTATGATGCCGGAACCGGCTTTGGACAGTATTCTTATTACATTACAAAAAAAATTCCCAACGCTAATATTTACGCAATCGACGTCAAAGATGATTACATATCAGATTGCAAAAAATTTTTTGAAAATCACAATTTTCAAAACGTCTCTTTCGGCATTGAAGACCTCACAAAGATAAACCACACCGACAAATTTGATCTTATTATCTGCATCGATGTGATGGAGCATATTGAGGAAGATGTAAAAGTATTTCAAAACTTTTATACCGCTTTAAAGCCGGACGGGATTGTTATAATAAATACTCCATCCTTGTTCGGTGGAAGCGATGTTCATGCCCACGATGAAGAGAGTTTTATCGGTGAACATTTTCGGGATGGTTATTCAAAAGAGGATTTTACACAGAAGCTTGAATCAGTCGGATTCAAAATGAGGAAGTTGGATTATACCTATGGTTTCTGGGGAGATAAGGCTTGGAGGCTTGGAATTAAAATCCCTATTATGTTAGCAAATCTTTCAAAACTTCTAATTTTACTTTTACCAATTTATTATTTAGTGACTTTTCCATTCACTCTATTGATGATGTATCTGGATTTCAAAAGCAATATTAATATTGGGACAGGCATCATCATCTCAGCAGTGAAACCATCGAAAAGTTAATGTTTTAAATCGTATGAGCAAAAAATTTCAAAAGAAACACGCTAAGCAAAAAGAAATATCGAAAAAAGAGAAGCCAGCACTCTATTTATCGAAGTCGCTGAATAAGAAGCAAAACATTTTTTTCGTGATAGGAGCGGTGCTGCTGAGTATTATAATCGGGATGTGGTATGTTATCCAATCATATAGTCAGAACAATTCGTATGGATTTACTTTGGATGATCCATGGATACATTTAACATTTGCGAAAAATTTGATTGAATATGGTGCATATTCATATTTCAAGAGTGATGTCATCACATCCGGTTCAACTTCACCGCTTTACACTTTAATCTTAGCTTTATTCTATCTTATAATTAAAAATGAATTCATATTAAGTTACTTTATTGGTATCTCATTTTTAGCACTGACTGTTTTTTTCACATACAGAATAGTCTATATCGATTTTCCATCAAAGACGATTTTGGCAATAGCTGCAACAGTGATGATCGCAATTCAGCCAAAATTAAATTTGATTTCAGTCTCCGGAATGGAAACAACGATGTTCATATTTTTCTTAGTTTCCACGATTTATTTTTACAAGAAGAATAATTCTATTCTTACTGGAATATTTTTAGGATTAAGTGTTTGGGCAAGGCCGGAAGGATTAATTCTATGGATTGCTTTAACTATCGATTATTTTTATAAATTTTTTGTCGCTTCTAGAAGCAAGAACGATGAATTTTCAACTCCGATGTTCAACAAAGAGCAGTTAGCTAAATTGTTAGCAATTGGACTTGGATTAGTCGCACTTTACTTCATTTTTAATTTTTTGCTTTCGGGCTCTTTGCTTCCAAATTCATATGCAGCAAAAATTGAGTATTACTTCGGATCAAATCGAGAAAGCTTTCTCCAACGTGATGTGCTGGAATATTTTTCCAAGGGGGAATTAGTTTTGATAGGGGTGACTTTCTGTATTAGTATCATAAATTTATCAGTAAGTATGTTTAAAAGAAGCTACAATCCGATTTTAATTTTTGTATTATTCACAATCGGATTAATCGTCATTTACTATTTAAAGCTCCCCTTCGCTCACCGTTTTGGAAGATATTTGATGCCTGTAATCCCGATGATGATATTAACGTCGCTCTATACCTTTGCAATTATTCTTGAATTTATTCAACAACGATCAAAGTCTGATCAAAGTTTTGGATTGAATCTATTGTTCGCTTTGTTTATCGGTATAACAATTATTTTCAGCTTGGATGAAAATTTCAAAAAAATGGATGAGACAAGTGAAGTTTGGAATTACCACAATGTTCGTCACGTTGCGATTGCCAACTGGCTGAAAAATAACACTCCAAAAGATGCTGTAATTGCAACTCACGATATCGGAGCGCTTGCTTTCTATTCTGAGAGAAAAATTGTTGATATGGTTGGATTAGTAAATCCTGAAGTTATTTCTCATTTAAATGAAAAGAATTTCACAGATTACATGCGAAAGTATTTTTCGGAAAATAACGTTTCATATTTTGCATCAATAAGAAATTGGTTCGAAGCAGTAAATCAAAAACCAGTTTACGTCCCGATCGACGAATTTGAATACTTCGAAGTTTTTAAATTCGAACCGGAAAAATTACATTTTCATCCTAAAGAGGTTTCATATTTAAATGAGCAGGCAGTTTATCACTTGCAAAACAACCAACCTAAAAACGCTGTTCAAGTACTAAGCAAATCTGTATTACTTGATCCTAAATCATCTCGGACTCATTTTTTATTGGGAAGTTCATACGAAATGCTTCGTGATAATAACAGTGCTGAACGAGAATTTCGAAGAACGCTTGAGCTTTTTCCCGAATCCGCGGATGGACTTTATGGGTTAGGAAAAGTCTCATTTAACAGGGGTGATTTTGACAATGCGAAAAAGTATGCAACAAACTGTCTTGAGCTTAATCCCAATTATGCACCAGCAATGCAATTGATGGTAATTATTCTTGAAGATATCGAGAAGAATCCGACTGCAGCTTTTCCTTTACGGCAAAAATTAACCGAACTGCTGGAAAATCGCTAACCTCAACGCCGATTTTTTCTCTGTGTTTTTTGTGTTCTCTGTGGTGATGAAATTATTTTGACTAAAAATATTCTCTTGATTTGAACTTAACACCAAGTTCTTTTTCAACAAAATGTTTTGCATTCTTTTCATCGACTTCGTTCAGTCCAACAATTGTCATCACAATTTCTGGAATATTTTTTTTGGCTTCTTTGGTGAAATTGATCATTTCATAAAACATTGATTCATCGATATTCATCAATTGTGCGTATTGCTTCGGCTCGAATGAATTTAAGCTAATTGAAATTGAATCGATTAAACCGACGAGTTCCGGAATAATATTCCTCTTATTTATAACATTTCCATGTCCGTCTGTGTTTAATCTTGTTCTTCCTCCATTGTCCTTCACATATCTTGCAACTTGTTTAACGACATCCATTCGGATTGTCGGTTCACCGAATCCACAAAAAACGATTTCGGAAAATCTTTTTGGATCGCCAATTTCCTTAAAGTAAACTTCAGCCGGAGGTTCCAAATCTTTTGGCATTTTCAGATTATAGCCGTTCACGATTGCTTCCCCTTTCCTATCGCAGAAAACACAATCAGCATTACATCTATTTGTAATATTGATGTATAAAGCTTCTCCGATTTGATAAGTGAATGCAACTTCGGGTTTAGTTCCAATACCAAAAACTTTAAATGCACTGTAATTTGTTGATTGAATTACATCTTCAATTCTTAATTCATGGACTTCGGCAATTTTCTCTGCAATATATTTTAAATTCGCAGGTGAATTTCGTTTGCCTCTGAACGGCACCGGAGACATAAATGGCGAATCTGTTTCAAGCAAAAGATTCTCAAGTTCAATTCGCTTTATCAGCTTCCTTAATTCTTCATTCTTGGGGTAAGTAATGTTTCCCGTAAAAGAAATAAACGACCGAAGTTCAACTATTCTTCTTGCCATATCAAGATCGCCATCGAAACAGTGGAACTGTCCGATCAACTTTCCATCAACCTCGGATTCAAAAATTTTCATCAAATCTTCACTTGAATCTCGATTGTGAATAATTATTGGCAGATCGTGATCCTTTGCCAACTTAATTTGTTCGCGGAACGCAAAATGCTGTTTATCTTTTGGAGAATAATCGTAGTAATAATCGAGTCCAATTTCTCCAACTGCAACAACTTTCGGATGCTGAAGTAATTTTTCAATTTCAATAAGCTTATTGTCATCAAAATCTGAAGTATCATGAGGATGAATACCAACAGCAGCATAAACGTTTTCGAAACGCTCAGCAATTTCGATAGACTGTTTCGCCGTTTCAAGATTGGTTGCGGGGCAAATTAAATAATTTACTCCATTTGCTATTGCATTATCGATAACTTCATCGATCTTAAAATAAAGTTCATCAAAGAATAAATGACAGTGTGTATCGACCATACTTATTAATTTATATTTTTGAGAAAAAAGTATGAGTTAATTCGCAAAGATCTCATTTGCAGCATACCATGGAATCATTTCATGCGACAAAAATGAATACGATTTATCACCACCATAAATAACATAAGATTTAAGCTTTCTTTTTCCTGATAGCTCTTGATAGTGATTGAGCCCTTTTAAATAATCATCTGTAATTGTCATACCTCCTTTGATCTCAATTATTATTTTACCGAGTCCGTCATCTATTAAACAATCAATCTCTCTTCCAAGTTTATCTCTCCAAAAATAAATATTACTGCTCAACCCTCTATTTAAACGGAATTTTAATAATTCAGTTATTATTAGATTTTCAAACAGCGAACCAAATTGATAATGCACTTTGACCTGGTTTGAGTTTGTTATTCCTAATAATGAGCAGGCTAATCCAGTATCATAAAAATAAATCTTGGGCATCTTAACCAGACGTTTGTTAAAATTTTGATGATGAGGTTGAAGACGATAGATAACAAAGCTTGATTCCAAAATAGAAATCCAGGATTTTGCGGTGTTCACCGCAATTCCGGAATCAGCAGCAAGCGATGAAATATTCAAAAGTTGTCCAATTCTTCCAGCACAAAGTTTCACGAAAAGTGTAAACGAATTCAAATCGGTTACGTTTTTTAATTGCCGGACATCTCGCTCCACATAGGTTCGAATATAATTTGGGTACCAATCGGTTGGTTCAATTTTTCTATCATAGATTGGCGGATAAAATCCTCGATAAATGTATTCCGAAAAATCTTTCTCTGAACCGACAATAGATAATTCACGAAAGCTAAATGGAAGCAGATTCAAAATAGAAACTCTCCCGGCTAATGTCTGCGAAATATTTTCATGCAGTAAAAAATTCTGTGATCCTGTTAAAATATACTGCCCCGATTTCTTAGAAGAATCAGAGAAAGCTTGAATGTATGAAAATATCTCTGGAACTCTTTGAGCTTCGTCTATTATCAATCCATGTGAATGTGAAGCTAGAAAGGAACGTGGATCTTTTTGAGCAAATAATCTAACATCAGGTTCCTCGAGATTCACATAATCCATTCCTGCGAAAGCAGATTTCACGAATGTTGTTTTACCTGATTGTCTCGGTCCAATTACAGCAAGAATAGGAAACTTATCAGCAAGTTGATGTGCTTTAGTTGTTATTTCTCTATTAATCACAACCAAATATATAAGTAACTGGACAAATTTGCAATCCGAATGCAAAATTGTCCACTAGTAACAAGTAAATATTGAAAACGAACTAAATACTTCATAATTAGCTTCAATTGTTGTTTAAAACTGAGATGAAAATTACAGAATTCCCTCTAGAGTAAGAACAAAATGTCTAATCGGTGCAACGTTGCCTATCAATTCTACATAATTGTAATTAAACAAATTATTAACGCTGAAATAAGTCCGGACAGGAATACCTAAATGAATTAAATCGAAAGTTAAATGCAGATCTGTTACGAAAACTTTTTCTCTTAAATCTCCATCTTTGATAATGTTCAGTTGAACAAACTCTTGATCAATATTTTCGATTCGATTCCAGTATCGAAAATCAATTCCAAGCTCGACAAAATCAACTTTCCAAATTGAGTTGAGGTACATTAAATGACGAGGTCTGTATTTTAAAAAGCTTTTCTCTTTCAGATCGCGTGCCCATAAATAAGTGTATCCAATATTTACATCCCAAAAATTATTAAATAAATTCACGCTGAGTTGTGTTTCAGCTCCCTGAATTCTTGCTCGCGTGATATTATCAAAGATGATTTCACCTTTGTAATCAAATCCAGGTTCAATCAAATCATAATATTCACTTTGAAAAATTGCGGCATCTAACTTAACTAAATTTGCTAGAGTAAAATTTCCACCGCACTCAAACGACCAGCTTGTTTCAGATTTCAACTTTGGATTTGGAACAACATTTATTCCAGCAACACTCGTTGTCGTAAAAAGTTCAGCTGCACTTGGTGCTCTGTAACCACGTCCAACAGAAGCCCTAAAAAATAGGTCTTCGTTGACTGAATAATTAAAACCAAGTTTGGGATTGAAGTGATATTCCGAAACAAGTGTATCAACTTTTTGAAAATCAAATCTTCCGCCAATTGTAGTTTTAAAATCCTTGAATAGTTTAAATTCGTCTTGAGCAAAGAGCGCCGCTCCATAAGCAATCGGTTCACTGAAAATATTTGATTTCACGCGCGAAATATTTGCCTCGATTCCTGCAGTAAGTGTATTATTCTCACTGAGCAAATAATTCGCTTGAATTTCACTTCGAATCATATCGCTTTTTGATTGATTGAAAGACTCTGTGTTATCTCGCCAATCGTTATGAAAGAGTGATAGCTTGCTGCTTAGTAAAAAATCATCAGCGAATGCTTTTTGATGTATCAAATGAGTATTGAATCTAAACGCATCTACAGTTTGTCCGATATCATCTACCGGAGGTATGAGTGCATTTCTCGAATCCCGCCAAAAAACATAATTACCGCTGTTGTAGGAAATCATATTTAGTAGGAACGAGAGATTTTCGGATGTTGATATATTGTATTTTGATTTTAAGAAAAGACTGTATCGCTTGGTAAAATTATTCTGCCTGTAGGAATCGTTCTCATATCTGAAAAAGGAAAGACTCAGTCCGAGATCACTAATACGTCGTGAATGCGATAATATTAAGCCATTGAACATTCTTGTCCTTTCAGACCAATTCCATTGATCGTAAAATGGTTTGTCGTAAACTCCCGCATAAGTTTTAAAATAATAGATCGGATTACCGCTAGTTTCTTTTGAAATGATATTTATCACTCCGCCCATTGCACTAGAGCCATAAAGCGCCGAACCAGATCCTTTAACAATCTCAACTCTTTCAATTTCATGAATAGGAATAATCTGAAAGATAATTTCGCCAGTGTCTCCACTGAATAATGGAATTCCGTCGAATAAAATCATCACTCTCGAACCAGCTCCCCTGCTGTAACCATTAGAACCACGAATACTAACTTGATCATAAGTTACATTAACTCCGGGGACATATCGCAGCGCATCATCAAACTCATAAATATTTTTTCGGCTAAGTTCGTGCGAGTTGATGAGATTGAGACTTACAGGAATTTCAGAAATCTTTTGTTCATATTTACCTGCAGTAACAACTATTTCACTTGTTTCAATTGGTGTTGGTTTGAGTTGTACATCAATCTTCGTTTCTTCATTAAGATTAATAGAAATATTTTCAACAAACTTGGTTTCAAATCCAATCATCGAAATTCTGACTGTTACCACACCAACCGGAACTTTTGTTATTCGAAAAGTGCCTTTTGCTGTAGTTGCGGAACCCAACAAGGTTTTTTCTACTCGAACATTCGCACCGATGAGTGGAGTGCCGTTTTCTTCTGTGACTTCTCCGGTTAGCTGTCCAAATTTTTGCGCCAAAACATTTTGAAATAATAGTAATAAAACAAAAAGGGTGAAATATATTTTACAGCTTTTGATTTTCATTTTATTTCGGCGGTTGTATAGGTGGATTCTTGAAATCTACAGTTATGTTAATGTTTGTCAAAAATATTCCTTCTTTGATTTCTATTTGTCCATACTTTGTTGAATCATATGGAGTAAAATAAATTCCTGCAACTCGCCAATCTTTTCTATCTAACGAAACATGCGGGACGGTTGATTGAGCGATGCAAATGTATTTAAATACACCCGGACTGATTGCAAAGGCCGGATTTTGATCTGATTCGTAATTATAATTTTTCAGATTCATTGGGATCGTATCGCTAACAAATCCGATATTTAGAATATTGAAGTCGGCTGGAATTTTAATTGTGTCTTTAAAGACAACAATATGTGTTCGATAAACATCTTTAGGCCAATCATTTATGAATTTGATTGTTCCAGAAAAGCCCGTTCTCGGTGGCTCAACTCTCGGTTCAATGCCATGTTCACAAGATAAAGTACTTAAACCAACAAGAATAGAAACGATTAGCAGCGAGAAATATTTAATTTTAGAATTCAATAAAAAAATCTATCGCATGTTATTCAATTACTCATGAAGAAATAATTTCCCCAAAATCGTTGATGAGAATATTTTGGATTTTCCATCATAAGTTTTATTGTGCTATAAAAAGCTTCCTCTCTCTCATTATTCTTCAACCCTCTGGCATAATTATACAAAAAGAATTTGGAAGATTCTTTCTCTTTTTTTATGAGGGGGAAAATCACACTCTTTCCTTTCAATAAATTGTACAAAGAAAAGAAATTTCTCACACCCAATAATTCATCTGAATAATTATCAGAAATATAACTGTTTTCAGATCCTATACTCATAAATTTACTGAGGGATAATTGTCCCTCAATATCAATAATTGTATCCGGATTTAATTCGATGTAACTAGAATTTGGATTATTTGAATTCAAGATCAGACTCGCAAAAACAAATACGTTCTTAACTTTATCAGGTTCTAATGAGCTTTTGTTAAATTGCTGGTAATCAAGCTCTGCAGAATTTAGGGATTTCAACTCGTCATTATGCTTAGTTAAATTTATTTCGCTGCTGAACACAACTGAGCCGCTTGAATTATTTTTTTCATCTGAAAATAGTCCAGCGCTATAGCTTACGTTGACCATTCGGCAAAAATATTTTTCATCATCCGTAGAATACAACAAATGCGGATAAAAGTTAGAAGAATAATCATTCAGAATGAAGTTAACGTTTTTGTAGCCGGAAATTTTTTTCTTGATATTTCCAAATACAGCACTGAAAAGTCTTCCGGAAATTTTTTTAAATTCTTGGATAGAATATGCCTGAAAGTTTCGAGATAAATCTGCTGAAAGAAACTCGAAATCATCTCTAGTAATATTTTGTTTACTCATTTCAATTCCAAATTTTGAGATTAAGAATATCATAAGCTCTTTTTCAGTTGGCACAATTTCAATGTATATTTTTTTTGAATCTATGGACGAAGTAGCTTCCAGAGGATTGTACGTAAGATCTAAAAGTAACGAATATTTTTTTCCATTTTTCGATTTAAGCTCATTTTTAAGTTCATTTATTTTCTCATCTGAATTATCAATTTCATCTTCCAGAAGCTCTATTTTATTATCGTCTCGTTGAGCAGTGGGAAGTGATAATTCTTTAATTAACAGTTCATGATAGTTTTCAATTCTGTGCAGTTCGTTTTTCAGTGAGATAACAATACCCGATTCTTCCTTATTGAGAAACGAGAAGTCATTAAATTTCATGAACCATCGCCTTAACTGTGATAATTTTTCGATCGATAAAGTTTTATAAGCTGCATTCAAATCTTTTTTCATGAAGAACGCTTTAATAATGTCTATTGAATTATCGTTTTCAAAATTTTTCGCTATGTGATACGACCACTCTTTAAATCTCCAAGGAGCGTATGGATTTAACTCATTATATAATTTTAACAACGCAAATATTTTTTCGGACGTTCCAATATTCTGATATAGATTCAAGAGCCGTGATATTGCAGATTTTTGCCCCTCGATATTTTTAGATTCCGTGAAGCGTTCAAGCGCGTAGTTAAAGTACATCTCTGCGGATGAATTTGAACTGCCATCATTAAATAGTTCACTCAGCTTCTGATCGCATTTTCCAACTTTCAATTGAACATACGGTGCTAAATATTTATAATAGCTTAGCTCAGCTACAGTTAATGCAGAGATATAATATTCTCTTGCTTTCGAATACTGGTTTAATTCAAATGCTGCATCACCAAGATTAATTTGCAAAATGATTTCGAGATATTCGTCCCTCTCAGCAGATCTATTTTTTTCAATTGCTGTTTTGAATGATTCAAATGCAAGTAAAAATTTCTTTTGGTGAAAATATGCTAATCCAATATTGTTGAAAATCGAAGATGATAAATAATCCGAGTTTACCTTGGCATTAAGCCCAATTGCAAATTCAAATGATTCGAGTGCTGCCAACTGATTACCTGAATGAAGATGAAGCTCACCAATTCTGTTTGCCACATAAACTTTACCTCGATAGTCATCTAAAACAGTATAAGATTCAAATGCCTTTTGATATTGTTTCAACGCTTCGCTTGTTTTATAAATTTCTTTATATAGCGATGCCAGATTTACATGCGCGATTGCCTCTGCTTCTTTATCTGCCGAAAGTAAACTCAGCGACAAAACTTTTTTATACGTAATTTCAGAAGAATCATACATTCCAAGAGTTGCTTGTACACCGGCAAGATTATTTAATGCGAGAGATTCTCCTTTTTTATTAAATTGTTTTCGGAATTCAATCTCTGCTGAAGTGTAATATTTTTTAGCCCCCTCGAAATCGCCCCGATTGAATTTAATTAATCCTATATAAATATAAATGTTTGGTATTCTTTGGGAATTCTTAAGTTCAAGATCGATTTCAAGTAATCTATGAAAATATTTTTCAGACTGTTGAAAATATCCTCTGCTGTACAAATCCGATGCTTGACTGAAAAGTTTCTCAGATTCTTGTTTCAACTCTTCTGTTGATTTGGAGCATGAAACAATCACTAGAGCAAGGAATATCAAAAAAAGGATTTTACTTAAAGTAATTCTCGAAGTTATGAATGTTCTTAAAGGCATTTACGTAATATTAATAAATGTTACTTACAAGCAGGAAGTCTGCAATCAAAATTTTTGTCGTGTGTCAGAATTTTTTTTTGGAAATTGTTTTTCAACTCGATTTTTACAAGCGCACCATTTCCGAGAGAATTAACTGAAGTGTAATAAAGATATTTTTCCTCACCATCAAAACAGAATTGCGGATAAGCTCCTTCCGTAAAACCAGCATCCTCAGCAATAATCGTTTTTACCTTTGTTTTGATATCGTATAAAATAATGTTACTGCTAATAAGATCAGATTCAACATTTGAATTCTTGGAATGAAGTATCATGTATGCAATATAGTTTTGCTTCGGTGACCAGATCGGAACTACGGCGTTCTCATTAATGCTTGTTATATAATTAACTGGAGTCCCTTCTTTCCATGAAGAGTCGACAACTGCAACACGAAAATTTGCATCCATTTTTCCAGTGTTAAACAAAATCTGCATTCCATCTGGCGACCAGACTGGATGATAAATATTTTTTCCGAATAAACGATTTGTTTCATTCTTCCAGTTGAAAAGATAACATGCTTCACGATCTTTATCGAAATAAGAAATACTCTCTTCATCGAAAGAAAAAGTCGGTGTAACCTTTTCCCAAAAATTAACTTCAAGTTTTTTTAGAACTTTTCCACTTGAGTCTACAATCGTTATTCCTTGCTTAGAGTATCCAGCAATCAAAGAGTTCGATTTTGAAACAACGGGTTTAAGTCCTTCAAAAATAATTCGTTGATCTTTAGTACTTTTATCCGACATCCAAATGTGATTGCCAAAGTTAAAAACTATCTTATCCCCGATCCAAGTTGGTAAATAAGATCTATTTAAAGATATTTCAATTATTTCATGAGTTGAATCATTAAGCATGCAAGCTCTAATATCGTTTTCCGAGTGATCAATTGCTGTAAATAATATTTGTGCTGAAAGTGATATAGGAAAGAATAGCAGTATCGAGTAGAACAAGAATCTCATTCAACTCTTCCAATCAAAACAGGAACTTCCCCATTTGCATTTAATTCTGATACTAATTTACTTTTTTCACTCTCTGAGATAATGATAATCATTCCGATTCCAAGATTAAACACCTCTCGCATTTCATCTTCGCTGATATTACCGGTTTTTTGTATAAGATGGAAGATCGCAGGTCTCTCCCAGCTATTCCAATCAATAATTAATTTTAATTCGTTTGGCAGAATCCTTTTAGTATTTCCAAGAATTCCTCCTCCAGTGATATGAGAAATTCCTTTTATATCAAATTCACCAAGTAATGGAAAGATTGTGTTTAGGTAAGATTTGTGAACTTTTAGCAGCTCATTTGCTAAAGTCGAATCAAGTTCGTGTAAATAATCAGTCAAAGAAAAATTCTCCAAAAGGATTTTTCGAGCGAGCGAATATCCGTTTGTATGAAGTCCATTTGATTTCAGTCCGATCAACACATCGCCAGGCTGAATTCTTTTACCGTCAATAATTTTTTTCTTTTCTACAACTCCCACAATTGTACCAGAAATGTCATATTCATTTTCAGCATAAAGTCCTGGCATCTCTGCAGTTTCTCCACCGATTAGTGCACATCCATTTTCTCTGCATGCGGTTGAAAATCCATTAATAATTTGCTCGGCAACTTCAAGATTCAGCTTTCCAAATGCGAGATAATCGAGAAAGAAAAGAGGTTTAGCACCTGCACATAAAATATCATCTACACAGTGATTTACTAAATCTTGTCCAATCGTATCGTGACGGTTTGCATTAATTGCAATCTTTAATTTAGTCCCAACTCCATCAACACTCGAAATAAGAACAGGTTCATTGTATTCCTCAAAGCGTGCATCGAAGAAACCGCCAAAGTGTCCGATTTCGGATAAAACATTCGAGGTAAAAGTTGACTTAGCATGAATTTTAATTTTACTAACAAGCTCTTCAGCTTTTTGAATATTTACGCCAGATTTTTCGTATGCTTTCATAGTTTTTCAGAGTAGATTCAAATTAATTAAATGAGAAATTTTTTCAAACTATTAGTGGAAAGATTTGATACAAAAAAGGCTGCCCTTTCAGTGGCAGCCGATTATTAAAAAACATAAACAAAAGGAGACTTTTTTCAGTCGTTACCAACCTTAAATCAGCACAAGTGCAACAGTTGAGTTAAGGTGTCCCTCAAATTTCATAGGATACTTCATGCTCTTTAACAATAGACTAAAAATTTATTTCAAAGTAACACTTGTAATGAAAAAAAATTTGTTAATTTTTGTCGGATTTTGTGCCCAGAAAATCAGCAAAAAATTTGTAAATACTGACTAAACTAAATTGTTTCAATCACCGATAATGTACTTAGAAAAACTCTGAGAAATATAGAAATATTGGAATCTGCTGAAAAAAATATCTACGCACCGGTAGAAACAACTCCTCTAATTAGCATCTTAAAATCTCTTCCGGATGTAATTTGGTCTTATTCACCAATTGAGAATAGGCTGATTTTTATAAGTCCTTCTTGCGAAAAGCTCTTGGGATATTCCTCAACCGAATTTTATAATAATAATTCACTTTGGAAGTCAATTCTCGTTGATGAAGATGTTAATAAACGCAAATCCGCTATGCTTCAAATCAATGAAGAAAAAGTTGTAGTGGAAACAAATTATCGAATCCGAACCAAGACCGGTGAAATGAAATGGATTAAAGATATTTTTGTGCCAGTGATAGATGAAAATGATTCCTTAATTCGAGTTGATGGAATAATCAAAGACATTACAGAAGTCATTGAGAAAGAAAATAAATTCAAGCGGATTTTTAATCTTTCATCGAATCTGATGTTTTTTATCGATTTGAGGGGTAAAGAATTTTATTTTGAAAACGTGAATCGTCAGTTTAGAAAACTATTAAGATACAGTCCAATTGAGTTGACATCAGTACCGCTTAAAAATTTTGATGACGAAATTATCAGAGCGATAATTCATAATTCAAACACGTGCATGCGCGAGGGGAAGGAAATCAGGTTTGAGTTTGAATTAAATGACAATTCAAATCCGAAAAACTTCCTTTTCACTCTTACACCTTTTTATCATTCACAAGATGATATTTCTAAATTAATTGGAACCGGTGAAGATATTACCGAACTCAAAGCCGGAGAAAACCGACTTAAAAAACTTAACGAAGATAAAAATCGACTTTTATCAATCGTTTCGCATGATCTTAAATCTCCTTTTAATACTATGCTTGGATTCATCGAATTATTATCAAACGATATTGAATTAGAGGAGACTGAAAAATCTGATTATCTACGATTCCTTTATGAATCTTCAAAACGGCAAGTGGAACTCATAAATGATTTGCTCGATTGGTCAAAAGTTGAATCAGGTTTACTCGAGTTCTCGCCGAGATATCTTTCTCTTAGAAAAATAATTGATAAAGTCTTAATGAGCTACAAAGGACAGGCATTCCAAAAGAAAATCGAATTTGAAGTAAACATTGATAAACACATCCATCTTTTTTTCGATAAGAATTATTCCAAAGTAGTCATTTCGAATTTAATCTCTAATGCTATCAAATTCTCTCACAAAAATGGTAAAATCATCATTTTAGCTGAGGATGATGATGAATTTATTAAGCTTAAAATTCAAGATTTTGGAATTGGTATTTCTGAAAGATATTTGAAAAATTTATTCGTTTCAAAAGAAAATCATTCGAGAACTGGAACTGCTGGAGAAAAAGGGACCGGACTTGGATTGAAGTTATGTTATGATATAATGACAAGCAACCATGGACAGCTTTTAGTCAATTCATCTTCGAATGAAGGAACTACAGTTAAGCTGGAATTTCTGAAACCCAAAACCAATATTTTGTATTTCGATGATCATAATTCCACAGGTGAATTAAAGAAATTCGCCAACTCGCTCTTACCTGAAAGTTATGTGTTTGTCACATCGGATATTTTCGAAGCAAGTAAATATTCAGAGGAATTTAATGTCCATCTTGCATTTATTAATCTAGATGTGATAAGAAATTTTCAAATTGTTTTTCTTTTGAAAGTATTTAATCACCTATTAAGTTCACAGACACCACTGATTGGTCTTGCAGAAAATGTTAATGACGACTTTACATCGCTCATGGAGATTCTGCCAATTCAAAAAATCATTCCATCTCATAGCAATATTTCTGATATCATCTCGCTCATAAACTAATCCTCAATTTCTTTTCTATTTTTTTTCAATCTGATTTTTTAAACAATTCTCAAAGTGATCATCTCATATTAGAGCAAAGTCTCATTTTGAAAAAGTGACATATAGTTATTATCCAAAATTTAATGTTTTTTCAATGGCACACTAGTTGAATTTTCTAAGTAAAAACTTAACATAAAATGAAAATTGATAGATATGAAATAGAAACATTATTTGAACTGGGACTTGGAGACCTGGTTAAAGAGAGAACTTTCACTCATTATTTCTTCCTACAAATCCTTCACTCCCCTCACCAAAAAATACTAAGTAACTACTCCTCCTGCACGAGTTTGTGCTCTCCTGAATGCATTGATATTAGAATACCCTCGGGGGAGATATTCTATTATCCGGGAACTGCAGCCAATCTCATTGATTGGCCTGCAGTTCATTTATTTCGCACCTCGATTAATTGACTTTGAGGGCTTTCCCAGCCCTTTATCCCGGAACTGCAGCGCCTAGCTCCCTTCGGCTGCAGTTCTCTTTTTTTCCCAAATTGAGATTCTCATTATGAAATTTTTAAAGTTTATACCGATAATAATTAAGTAATAATGGATTTATAAAATAAACAAAAAGAGTCCAATGGATTTAACATTACTACTTATAGAACTTTTTCTTTTGATAATTTTTACTTACTCAATTGCATTAGCTTTAATGTCATTGCTTTTCGGTCGAACTGATTCAGAAAAAATTGCACTCTTTGTAGAAAAATTTGCAATCATAATTCCATCTTATAAAGAAGGAGGAGTACTGTTACACAACGTCGAGTCAATAAAGAAGCAAAATTATCCCTCTGATAAGTATGAAATTTTTATTATTAACGATAGATGTGAATTATCAGTTATTGAAAAGCTTAGAAGTACCGGAGTAAAAATTATCGATGTGGAATTTAATAGAAGCTCAAAAGTTAAATCGCTTCATGCAGCAGAAAAATACATTGGGGACGAATTCGACTCAGTCATAGTTTTAGATGCAGACAATTTAATTCATCCTAACTTTTTAGATGAAATTAATTTAAGTCTTGTTAACGGAAACAAAATAGTCCAAGGAAAAAGAATTGCAAAAAATCTTGAGACAAATTTCTCTCGGCTGGATTCCCTGACAGATACGTTTTATAATTTTCTTGATAGATATAGTCCTAATAGATTAAAGCTATCTGCAACAATAAGTGGATCAGGATTTGCGGTTAAGAAAGATTTATTTTTTTCCGTGCTCAAAGAAATAAACGTTTTTGGCGGATTCGACAAAGCGATGCAAATGATTTTAATCTGCAGTGGTTATCGCATTAAATTTAGTCCCAATGCTTTAGTATACGATGAGAAAGTTTCTACCTCTGCGGAATTCATAAAACAAAGAAGACGCTGGTTGTTTGCTCATGCAAAAATGATCTTTAAACATTCAATTGGCATCATGAGATCTTTGCTAACTGATTTTAACCTTGATAAACTTAATCTTTTGTTTATTCAATTAAGACCGCCGCTAACCACTATCATTTTATTCACCCTTTCATTTATTTTATATAATTTTATTTCAGGCTTTTACATTATGGCCTTGCTGTGGTTGAGTGTATTAATTTCTTATGGTTTTTTTCTAATCCTAACAATGATTTTAGACAAGTCAAATATTAAAATTTATTTCACACTATTTACGACGCCAATTCTTTTTGCGAATCACTTTCTCTCATTATTTGGAATTTACAAAGCATCAGGTGATTCACTTCATACGTCCCACTCATCTTTGAGGAAAATTGAAGAAATTTTATCCGTGGAGAAGCGTTGAATAAGATCAAGATACTTCACACAATAAGGCAGGCGGATTTCGGCGGCGGCGAAACACACCTTCGCTATCTCATAAACAACTTAGATAAAAGGAAATTCGAATCAATTATTTTGACCTTTGCTAAAGGCAGTCTTCTTACGGAATTGATGAACAAAGGGATGAAAACATACTGTCTCGAATCGCAAATACCTTTTGATTTTAGATTAAGAAATAAGATCAATTCAATTATTGCTGAAGAACAAATTGATATTATTCATGCGCACGGAACAAAAGGCGCATCAAATGTAGTACTTTGCGCAGCCGTCAACAATCTCCCATTAATTTATACAGTTCATGGCTGGTCAACGCATAAAGGAATTGGAAAAATTAATTTAAAAATCAGGCAAAGGATTGAAGCTTTCCTATGTAAGAAAGCTGATAGGATTATCTGTGTATCCAAAGCTAATTACAACTCTGCCCCTGTTAATGACAAAACCAATTTCACTGTAATATATAATGGAATTGATACTGAAAAATTTTGCGTTAAAAATCGAAACAAAGTGCGGGAGGAACTGAGTATAGAGCGAACAACATTTGTTATTGGATTCCTCGCCCGTTTAACTCATCAAAAGGATCCATTAACACTTTTGAAAGCGTTTAAGTCGTTAGCTGATAAGAATAACGATATCCAACTCTTAATTGTTGGAGAGGGAGAACTCCGGAACGAAGTGGTTAAGTTCATAAATAAAAATCATCTAAATGAAAAAGTGATTATTCTTCCCTATCGATCAGATATTGCATATCTTCTTAATGCAATTGATTGTTACATTCTTCCCTCTCTATGGGAAGGATTGCCTTATGGCTTACTGGAAGCAATGTCTGTTGGCATTCCATCTATCGCATCTAATGTTGACGGGAACTCAGAAATAATTGACGACAATGTGAATGGATTTCTTATAAAACCTTACGACTACAAGAAAATAGTATCCCTAGTGGAAAGAATTAGAATTGATAATAATTTTTATTCTTATATTTCCACAAATGGAAGGCATACAATTGTTTCAAAATTTAATTTGAAACAAATGATAAGTAAAACTGAAGACGTTTACTTTAAAATGATGATAAACAAAAAATCAAATTAACTTGTCCGAGATAAAAAAATATTGGTTCCCTAGCGGAATTTACTCTTTCCTCCAAAATGTAGTGCTACTAATTTCCGGATTTACGAGCTTTATATTACTTGTTAGATTTTATTCAAAATCTGAATTTGGTGCATGGGCACTTTATCTTGCTGTAACAACATTTGCAGATGTAACAAGAAGCGGATTTGTGAACAATGCATTGATTAAATTTAGCACACCAGCAAATAGTGAAGATTACAAGAATATATTAACTGCATCATTATTTTTACATTCGGTTATGACACTGTTGGGAATTACTTTGATAATTTTTCTCGCACCAACTCTTGGTAAAGTTTGGGAGAGCAGGGAATTTTATTATCTTTTAATGCTCTATCCTGCTTATGCAATCTGTCAAGTTCCTCACATTTTCATGTCTGCAGTCGAACAAGCTCGATTCAATTTCCGTGGACAATATTACAGCAACCTTGTACGTAACTTTATTTTTATTGGAACTATTGCATACTTTACTATTGTTCTTAAATTTCTTCCGCTTTATATGCTTCCAGTTATTCAGGCAATCTCTGTATTGGGTGCGGGAATTGTCATTTATGTATTTGCTAAGGACTTTTTGAAATTCACGAAAAAAATAAATTGGGATTGGGTTAAAAAATTATATCACTTTGGCAAATATGCTCTGGGCGGGAATGTGCTTTCAATACTTTTTACTAATATTGATCAAATTATGCTCGGTTACTTTTTTAATACGACTTATGTTGCTGTTTACAATACTGCAATGAGAGTTGGCAATTTTTCTGATATTCCAATGACTTCAGTTGCAACTATCGTTTACCCAAAATCAACTCAAAGATTAAACCAGATTGGTGACAAATCATTAAGACATTTGTATGAGCGTTCGGTTGGAGTGATCTTGGCTTTTGTTGTCCCGGGAATAATCGTACTATCAATTTTTTCAAAGGACATCATTCACATTATAGCTTCCCAACGTTATGGAGATGCACTTCCTGTTATTTATTTCATTTTATTGTTTAGTCTGTTTAAACCATTCATCAAGTATTTTGGACTTAGCATGGATACGCTCGCGAAGCCAAGCACTCACTTTTGGTTAGTAATGTCTCTATTGGCTTTCAATTTTATACTCAATGTATTTTTAATTCCAACTTACGATTTAATTGGCGCATCCATTTCATCTTTAATTTCATTATTGATTGGTGCAGCTATTTGTTTTTGGTTCTTAAAAAAAGAATTGGGCGTTAGTATCTTAAGGATTTTAAAATACATGTTCACTTTTTATTTTGAAGGTATAAGATTGATAGTTGCATTCAATGAATTCAAAGTCTATCTCGATAGTGAAATCAAATCAGAAAATGGAAGCAACCAATGATCAATTCACTAAATGAAAAATCAAACTCATCGATAAATCCATTGGCACATTATCGAAGTGATGAATTAGTAATTATTACCGATTGGTCGGGAAAAATTGAACTTTATAACAATCTGCTTTCTCAATTATGTAATTCGGCAAACAAGGACGAAATACTGAATGTCAAAGTCAAGATAGATAAACTTTTCAGAGCTGATGGGATTGATTTTAATAAAGTTTTTAATTCTGTGAATAAACATGGCCATTGGTCAGGAAAATTAATTTTCATTTTAAATTTCAATCAAATAATTCCATTTGATGCAAAAGTTTTATTACTCTCTTCAGAGCCGGAATCGAATTTAAAATATCTTTTTAGGCTTGAATTAATTGAAGTGGATGAATTCGAACGAGATCCAGTTGCTCAAAGAGATGAGATGCTGCCCATGGATGTGGATTCTTATCTCCTTTCGGTTGAAGATAGCTTTGCAGCAGAACCATACGAAGAATTGAAGAGGATGAAAGATGATTTTCTCTCAAGCGTTTCACATGAACTGCGAACTCCACTCGCATCGATAATCGGTTTCACTGAAACAATTAAAAATGATCCTCAGATGCCGTCAAATGTGAGAGGTGAATTTGTTGATATAATTTTTAATGAAGGGAAGCGTCTTGCCTCGCTGATTAATGACTTGTTAAACATCTCCGATCTCGAAAAAAGAAATGTCAAACTTGAATTGAAAGAACATTTAATTAACAATATTGTCACGGCTTCATTTAATAATTACAAATCGATCGCTGATGAAAAATACATCGACTTCAATTTAGTTCTTCCAAATTCTGCCGTAATCTCTTGCGTAGATGCTGAAAAAATTCAACAACTAACCTCAAATCTTATCAGTAACGCTTTAAAATTTACTCCCACTCGTGGAAAAGTAGTTATAGAATTAAAATCTTCAGAATCTGATTTTATTATTACTATAACTGATACTGGTATTGGAATTCCAAAGAAAGATTTGAATAGAATATTCAATAAATTTTATCGAGTGTATAGACCGGGCTTTGAGTTTAGAGGAACTGGATTAGGTTTAACTATTTGCCAGGCTATTGCTCAACTTCATGGCGGAAATATTATCGTGGAAAGTGAGTTAAGCTCTGGAACAACATTCACTGTAAGAATTCCAATTCGACTTGGTGAGGGAAGGAGCAAAGGATGAAGAGAAAAAAAATTCTACTGGTTGAAGATGAAAAAGCAATTCAAATCTTAATTGTGTACAACCTTAAGAAATTTGGACTCGAGGTTGAGTTGAAGGAAAATGCAGAATCAGCATTAGAATATCTTAATCATCAAACAGATTATCCTGACTTAATTATTTCCGACGTACTGCTGCCCGGTATGAATGGCGTTAACTTCTGCAAGGTATTAAAAAATACTTCAGAAATATCTGAGATCCCCTTCATTCTTCTTTCATCGGTGGATTACGATTTTTATCGGGACGGTGCTGCATCAGCTGGGGCAGATTTATTCATGACCAAACCATTTAGAATAAAAGATTTTTTAAATGCAATTAATGAGCTAGGAATAAACTAAAAATGGATGATAAATTAATTTTTCTTGTTGACGATGAAGAAAATTTAACTAAACTAATTTCTCATTGGGTTTCCGACAGATGGGGATATCAAATTAAAGTATTTAAAGATGCGAATTCATTCTTCTCATATTCAGATACCGAACCAGATTTAGTTTTGCTTGATATTATGCTTCCTGGTACAAATGGAATTGAAATACTGAAAGGTATTAAAGAGAAGAATTTCGATCTCCCAGTTGTAATGCTTTCTGCTCAAGGCAACGTTGAAACTGCAATTGAGACATTAAAGCTCGGTGCTTTCGACTATCTATCAAAACCAATCGATCTTCCAAAACTTGAAGTCACAATAAAAAATGCCATTAAGAATTATGATCTTGCACGTGAACTAAAAGGTTTATTAGAAGAAAAACAGCGTTCGTATAGTTTCGATAACATCATTGCAATTGATAACAAAATGGAAGAAGTTTTCCGTCTCATGCAAAAGGTGTTAAACACATCTGTGAATGTAATAATCTATGGCGAAAGCGGAACAGGAAAAGAATTGATTGCGAGGGCCATTCATTTCAACAGCGAAAGAAAAAGCGAACCATTTGTTGTAGTTAATTGTGCATCAATTCCGCGAGATTTGCTCGAGAGCGAACTCTTTGGTCATGAAAAAGGAGCGTTTACAGGTGCACATATTCGCAAAATCGGAAAATTCGAAATGGCTGATGGTGGAACGATTTTCCTTGACGAAATTGGCGAGCTTGAGTTAAGTCTGCAATCAAAATTGCTAAGAGTTCTTCAAGATAAAACTTTTGAGCGGGTTGGAGGAACGGAACCAATTAAAACCGATGCACGAATTATTTCTGCAACAAATCGTGAATTGAAAAAAGCTGTTGATGAAAAACTTTTCCGAGAAGATCTATATTATCGCCTTTCAACATATCCGATAACTGTTCCACCGCTAAGAACTCGTAAAGGAGATATTTTGCTTCTCGCTGAGTCATTCACAAAAAAATTTGCCGAAGAAGCGAAAATTCCAATTCCGACCTTATCCAAACAAGTTATCCAAATTCTTCTTGATTATCCTTGGCCCGGAAATGTTCGGGAACTGGAGAATTCCATTCAGCGTGCTGTGATCATTGCAGAAGCAAATCAAATCCAGATGAAAGATCTTCCCCTCCCAATGCAGGCTTTTGCTAGTGAGCAGGTTGTCCCATCGGATGTTTTAATCGAAAGTGAACAAACAAATGAAATCCTCCCCTTTGAAGTGATAAAAGAAAAAGCGATTCGAAACGCACTTCGAGCGACAAACGGAAGTATTGTTGACGCAGCAAAGAAACTAAAACTTGGAAGAGCCACTATTTACAGATTAATCAGTAAATATAAAATTGAGGTCAATGATTGACCACAATTATAGAGATAGCGTTTTGGGTCTCAATTTTTTTTGTGTTCTATACATACTTTGGCTATCCACTATTGATGAACGTTTTTATTAGAATTCCTTTGATGAAATACATAATAAAAATGCCTGAGGGCTTCGGAAGAGTTTTAATTAATCCAAAAATAGGTGGATACGCCGCTTACAAAGATATCTCAGTTGATAAAAATTTTAAGCCGCAAGTTAGTATTATAATTACTGCTTATAATGAAGAAGACTATTTAGAAAAAAAAATTAAAAACTGTCTGGAGTTAATTTACCCGACAGATAAAATTGAGTTCTTATTTATCACAGATGGTTCTACAGACAATTCAAATAGTATAATAGACAAACATCAAACGGATAATCTGCGTTATCTATTTTTTCCGCAGAGACGCGGGAAGCTTCATGCAATGAAGAGAGGTGTTGAATTCTCGAAAGGTGAAATACTTATCTTTTCCGATGCTAACGCGATCTATAATCCTGATGCTGTTAGAAAAATTGTACGGCATTTTGCTCACTCGAAAGTTGGCTGCGTAGCAGGTGAAAAAAGAGTTTCAAAACATGATGGTTCACTGCCATCTGAAGGATTATACTGGAAGTATGAATCTTTTATTAAATCATTGGACTCAGAATTATATTCAGTTGTGGGTGCAGCTGGTGAAATTTTTGCGGTTCGAAAAGATCTCTTCCCCGAAATTCCTGAAGATTCAATCATAGAAGATTTCGTGATTTCACTAAAAATTTCCATAAAAGGATTTCGTGTCGTATATGAACCCGAAGCATATTCTATCGAAACACCTCCGCGGACATTTGTAGATGACTTTAAGCGAAGGGTGAGAATAAGCAAAGGAGGGATTCAATCTATCAAATATTTTAATAAGCTGCTGCGGCTCCGCGACCATAAATTTTTATCATTTCAATTTATCAGCCATCGAGTGTTGAGGTGGGCAATTGCGCCAATTTGTTTATTACTTGCTTTTGTAAGTAATTATTTATTGATTGAGGCGGAAACTAAATTTATTTATTCTGAATTGTTTGCAGCTCAACTAATATTTTACGCTGTAGGATTTATTGGATTGATTCACGAGTTCTTGAAACTGAAAATTTCTGGAATAAATTTGATTTTTTCTTTTACGTTAATGAATTTAGCAGCGTTGATTGCGCTCTTTTCGTATCCGTTTTCGCGAAGTTCTAATATATGGGAAAAGACGCAGCGTGAAATTGCAATTTGAATTTTTTGAAGAAGTTTTAATAATTAATAAGAGGTAAAAGATGAATTTCATCGAACAGAAAAGAGATAATGTCCTAATCGAGACAATTAATATTTCGAGGGCAACACTGAAAGAAGCTGAAGATTTCAAAAACATGCTTATCAAAGCTATTGACGAAGGCGAGAGAAAGATCATTGTTGATTTTTCTCAATGCGATTTCGTTGATAGTACTTTCTTAGGTGGACTTGTGGTAAGTCTTAAACGAATGACTGCGGTTAAGGGAGACATTCGGTTGGTCGGCTTTCGTCCTCCTGTACGTTCTATGTTCGAACTCACTCGTATGCATAAAGTTTTTGAGGCGTTCGAATCAGTTGAAGATGCTGTAAATAGTTTTGCCAGCAAATAACTCTATGCAAACAATTTATAGTGAATTTTATTGAGAACAAGGTGCAGATTTTAATTGTCAAATCGATAAAGCGACATAACTTAAATTTGGCTTTTTAATGAAAGGATTCATTCTTGGTGCTGGAAGAGGAAAGCGGATTCAGCCACTCTCAAATGAGCTTCCCGCACCGATGCTGCCCATCCTTAATCGCCCCCTCCTGCTTTACATTATTGAGCATTTAAAAAAATTTGATATCAGAAATATCAAAATAAACCTTCATCACCTTCCTGAATACATTGATTCGTATTTTGAAAGCGGGGAAAGTTTTGGAGTAGAAATTTCTTATTCACTTGAAAAAAATCTCTTGGGGACAGCTGCTGCTCTTAAGCGAGTTGAAAGTTTTTTTGATGATACAATCTTAGTCCATGCAGGTAATTGCCTCGCTGACATTGATTTAACCGAACTTCTTTATTTTCACAAAATTAAAAAATCGCCAATCACTTTAGTTCTTGCTGAAAACAGTATTAAGGAATTGACAGCAGAATATAATGTGAATTCCAGCGGACAGATTATTAAGAGTAATTTTCGGATTTCAAAAAACGATTCGTTTTATAGTACGATTCCAATTGGAATTTATATGGTTGAAAAAGAAATACTAAAATTGGTTCCAAACCAAACTCAATTTAATCTTGAAACCGATCTAATCAATTTGTTGCTGCGTGAAAAGATAAATCCATATGCTTATTACTTTAAGAAAGATTACTATAGAATTCAGAACCCGAGTGATTTGTTAAACGCAAATATTAAACTTTTAGACGAGATTTCACTTGATCAAAATATGTTAATTCATTTGCATGATTCATCAAGTATTCACAAATCTGCTGTTACATCAATCAAGAATCCAATTTTGATTGGCGACAATTCTCACATCGGAAAAAATGTAGAGTTTCTCGGTCAAGCTATTATTGGAAATAATGTGCGCATTGACGACGCTGCTGTAATTTCAGATTCTTTAATTCTTGACGATACCTATGTCGGAAAAAATATTGAAATTAAGAATTCGATTATTTATAAAAATCTTCATTTGAGCATAACGCATGGTTACAGTCTCTATCTTAATGATGAGTTTATCATCTCAGAGCAGAAAAAATTTTCTCCTCTATCAACAGTAAAAAAAATCTTTTTCAGAATAATTGATTTTACACTTTCCCTCCTCGCTTTAATTCTGCTTTCCCCCGTTTTTTTGATTATATCTATTTTAATTAAAATTGATTCTTCCGGCTCAATTTTTTATCACTCAAGGAGAATTCGAAAACCGCAAATAATTCAAAAGACTGAAAAGTGGTATAAATATCAGCCCGAAAGTATAGTCGAATATTTGAAATTTCGTACTATGATCGTCGATCAAAATCAATATAAAAGTTCACTCAACGATTTGAATATTTACAATGGCGGACCATTCTTTAAGGCAAAGGACGATCCTCGAATTACTCGAATTGGCAAATTCCTTAGAGCTACAAGCTTGGATGAGCTTCCATTGCTGATAAATGTACTTAAAGGAGATTTGAGCTTTGTGGGAATTTGGGGATTACCACAAAAGGAAGCTAATGGTTTACAATCAACCCAAATTGCTGATGGTGATTTTGAAATTTCTGAAACTGCTAAAATCAGATTTAGAGGAAACTTAGGACTTGCAGGATACTGGCAGTCACGAGGACGCTCGGAACTTTCAGCAGAAGAGAGAATTGTTCACGATGCAATCCAATCACTTTCTGACATAGATGATAAAATTCTCTCAAAACATTTATCGGAGTATAAAAAAAGTCGTTCTGTTAAAGGTTATATTTCATTAATTTTAGATACCGTTAAATCTGTTTTAAAAAAGAAAGGTTCTTATTGACTTCGCAAGAAAAGAAAATACTTCTCATTGACGACGATCCGACAATACGAAAATTAATTGCCTATAATTTAAAGAAGGTCGGTTACGGAATTATGGAAGCTGATGGGCCGGATCAAGGATTTGTTCATCTAAAAGAAACAACACCTGACTTAGTGCTGTGCGACATAATGATGAGCGGAATGGATGGATTTGATTTTTGCGAAAAAGTCCGTGCTGATGAAAAATACAAAGCACTCCCCTTTATTTTTGTTTCAGCAAAAAGTTCGATAGAAGATAAATCTAGAGCAGTTGCATTAGGAGCTGATGATTTTATTTCTAAACCTTTTATCCTTGAAGAACTACTATTAAAAATAAAATCAGTTTTAAAACGATCAGATATCTATAAATCCTATGGTGCAAAAAAAGTATTCGAAGCGGAAACAAAACCATTCAAAGCAAAAGTTTTAATCGTTGACGATGATCCAGCACTTACCCGCTTGCTTGAGAAAAGTCTTACTAAGCAAGAGTATAGTGTTAAGCTTGCTCACAATACTTTTGACGGATTCAATGCCGCAAAAGAATTTCAACCCGATCTAATTCTTTCTGATATCTTAATGCCAGATGCGGATGGATTTGAGTTCAAAAAATTGTTATCTGCTGACAGCGGATTGAAGTCAATTCCTTTCGTTTTTCTTACATCAAAAACCGAAGAGGCTGATATTCTTAAGGGTTACGATGTCGGTGTTCAGGATTATGTTTTAAAAACTTCAGGAATTAATATTGTTGTAGCAAAAGTCTCTGCAATTATTCAATCCGTACAGCGTGAGAGAAAGAAAGTCGTGGATGAATTGCACCAGGCGGCAGACTCAATTAAAATGAAAGTTGTCCCAGATGCAGCACCTAAATTTAATGGATATGCTGTCGATCAATGGCACAGTGCATACCAAGGAATTCCAGGTGGAGATTTTATTGATTATATAAAATTGAACTCTGATACGTATGCAATAGTTTTTGGAGATGTGATGGGTAAAAAATGGGGTGCCTGGTATTTTGCATTTGCCTATGCAGGTTATATTCGGAGTGCAATTAGATTCGTGGCACATGGAGGCGGAGATGCATTCTCACCTGCTAAAATTATGGAAAGAGTTAACCGTGCAGTTTATGACGATGCGAAAGTTTCAGAAATTTTTGCCACCCTCTCATTGATCGTCTTGAACACTACAACAAACGAAATGAAATACACAGGTGCTGGTGATCTTCCGGTTCTTTTGAAAAAAGCAAAAACAAATGAGATCGTTAAAGTTGAGTCTGAAGGTTTGCTCTTGGGATTTATAGAACAGAGCGATTACGAAGATGTTAATATAAAACTTGAACTCAACGACGAGCTTTTACTCTTCACCGATGGAGTTGTTGAAGCAAAAAATGAAAACGGCGAACAATATGGACATGATAGAATAACAGAAGTGTATGCGAACAGTAAATCCGATGCTTTCTTAAATGACCTAAAAGAGAAGCTTCTGAATTTTACCAACTTTAAACTTGATGACGATACAAGTGCGATTTGGATTAAACGAGTAAATTGAATTAGATTTACTTTTCAAAAAGGCTTGTCTTTTTTTCGATTTGCAAATCACTCCTCTTGAACAAATTGGAAAAATTTCATTTTTCGATTATTATGTTGAATGATTGAACGAATTTAGCTAAATTTGTTCAACGAAAAGACGGTATTAATAAAATGTACATTGATAGAGTCATAACCAAAAAAATACTTGAGTCGATGATTCCTGGTAAAGTTGTAGTATTGCTTGGCGCAAGAAGAGTAGGTAAAACTGTATTACTAAGACATATCAGTGAGAAAATCAATGAATCTTTTCTAATGCTCAATGGTGAAGATTTTACAACTCATGATTTACTCGCTAAGCGCTCAACACAAAGCTATAAAAATCTACTTGGTGATAAGCGAGTACTTTTCATCGATGAAGCTCAGAAGATTCCGGAAATTGGTGCAAAACTTAAATTGATGGTAGATGAGATTCAAAACTTAAAGATAATGATTACTGGATCATCAGCGTTTGATATTCAAGGGCAGATAGGTGAACCACTAACAGGCAGACAAAAAGTTTTTACATTGTATCCAATTTGTGAAAAAGAGTTTACAAGTTTTGAATCGATAACTGAAAGAGACGATAATCTTCGATTGCGTTTGGTATATGGTAATTATCCTGAAGTCATACAACTTTCAAATCTAACTGTGAAGACGGAGTATCTGAAGGAGATTATTAACTCTTATCTCTTAAAAGATATATTGGCATTTGAGAACATTAAGAATTCATCAAAAATAATTAATCTGCTTCGATTAATTGCGTACCAGGTGGGTAGTGAAGTTTCGCTGAATGAGATTGGTAAACAACTGCAGATTAGCAGAAACACAGTTGAAAAATATCTCGACATTTTATCTAAAGTTTTTATTCTATTTAAACTTACTGGATTCAGTAGAAATTTACGAAAGGAAATCGTAAAAAATTCAAAATGGTATTTTTACGATAATGGAATTAGAAATGCTGTTGTTGCTAATTTTAATCAATTTAATGTTAGAGATGATTGTGGAGCTTTATGGGAAAATTATATTCTGAGCGAAAGAATTAAGTTTCAGAACAACAACAGCATAATTTCTAACAATTACTTTTGGAGAACATATGATCAGCAAGAAATTGATTTGATAGAGGAGAGAGAAGGCAGCCTATTTGCTTATGAATTGAAATGGAAACTAACTCGCAATAATCCACCGAAAGCTTGGATTAACGCATACCCAAAATCAAATTTTAAAAATATAACAAAGCAAAATTACTTTGAATGGGTTGTTTGATATTAGTTATTCTGGTTGTACTTCTACAAATGAAGAGCTAATTTTTTAACACCTTTATAACTTCCGCAGCGCTTAACTTAGCCCGAATAGATTTTCCTATTTGCTGCTATAACTGGCCGGCCGGTCACTGAATATAGTTGCTGTGGCAGATAGGTGACAGCAATTAAATTTACAATCACACCTAAATTTCATAAAATTTCCTTGACTTTTGATTTTTAACGATTAAGTTTGCGTATGAAGTAAATTAAAAATTAACATGAATTCGGGTCTTGAAAGTAAATGCTATTCGGACACCTGCAACGGTTTAATAATTTTTCTAAGGGGAGAGTTCTACTTACTACTTACTACTTACTACTTACTACTTACTACTTACTATAACCTTTCC
>Ga0194120_10002037_pt1 | contig 35491 bp, 35 predicted proteins | sample TA2MahCa65mmetaG_FD_148642 | JGI IMG/M metagenome (GOLD analysis project Ga0194120, IMG submission 148642) | Freshwater microbial communities from Lake Tanganyika, Tanzania - TA2015019 Mahale Deep Cast 65m | ecosystem: Environmental > Aquatic > Freshwater > Lake | place: Tanzania: Lake... | reverse complement strand
GTCGCCGCCGGTGTGCCGTTCAAGGATGGGAAAATGAGACGGTCAGGAAGTGTGAACCGCGACAGAAACGATCAGTCCGAGAGGACCGCCGCCTGAACCTCATTTACACACCTATTGACAAGACCTCACACTTAGAACATGAACTTCAGCCCGACAAAATAGGCCCCGTTGCCGTTTGATTTCCCGAACGGCAACTTTCTCGTCCACCGGACCTCAGCCAGGGTCGGAGTTTCAGCAATGGTAATCGGCGTGGGGACATACACCTTCAAGACCTGTTCGACTTGAGGTGCCTGCTCCATTAAGACCAACATCCCGCCACTGCTAATATTAAGGGACAGCGCTCTCCCGCTAACGGCCGACACGGCAGCACCTTCCGCTGATGCCGTGATCTCATAGGGGATCGACCGCAATAACGCTGCCCTCTCGCTATGGCTTTCATGACTTTCCTTCATCGGCCACTCCCACTCTTTCTGCATCACGCCATCCCCCTCCTGGAAAGAAATTCGGTGCAACGCGTACCAAACATAGCATTTATTTTTCTCTTCTGCGCGTGAAATCCAAAAACTCCAAAACTCTTCCCGAAACCCAGCAACACACTCCATCTCAGCGGCGAACGAAGCCTTCGATGAGAGAGGATGACCAGTTGCGACTGTGGTGAAAATATAGAGCGAAGCTCAAATTGTCACAATACCGATGATGTATGCCCTGCGTTCTCTAAGGTATAAGTTGACTCCCCCAAAAGGGTTAGATAGTATTGCTGTGTACATTAGGATCTACTACGGCTTGCTTCGTTATGACCAACAACCCCGCCGCTCTTGATCAAACCGACAGCCTTGCGGATCAGCGTGCAGGATCCGGGATTGTGGTGCTTTCAGCCTCCATGCAGCTCCTTCACATGAATCGACAGGCGTCGGAGCTCGCCAAGAAAATCAATGCGATTGAACATGGCGGGCAGGCGGCAAAATTCGCTCACGGCGTACTTCCTACCGCACTCACAGAGCTGTGCAGTGAAATCATCAAGGCACTACACATCCGTACTGAGGCAAAGGACTGGGAACAGTTCGAGCTGAAACGAGTGGCGGGAGATCCGAATCAGCCGATTCTCCTCAGAGGTTTCGGTCTTCCTGACCGGAGCGGTGTCCAAAATGCGCGACTCGTGGTCACAATGGAGGAGCTCGGCCGGAAACAGAACTTGAACACTGAACATGCTCGAGAACGATTCCAACTGACAAATCGCGAGCAATCAGTGGTCGAGCATCTGGCAAAGGGTTGGACCAATAAGGAAATTGCCAACGCCCTCCAAATTACCGAGCAAACAGTCAAAGAGCACATCAAGCACGTCATGCGAAAGACCAACGCCACCACTCGGACCGGCATACTCGTCCAGGTATTCAATTCTTAGCAGTTTATGGCCCAATGTTGAATTTTGAATGTTGAATTTTGAGTTGAGTTTTGAGAATTGGATTTCACACTCAACATTAAACATTCAACATTCAAAATTTTCGATGAGCCTTGCCCCTTGTACCTTGCCTCTTGCCCCTTCTCCCCCACCCACCGCTGTTGCAAATACTCCACAGTGAGTACTCATTCACACAGAACAGGCCTAATTCTAGTTTTATTTATTTGACTATTCAATATCTTACGTGGCATATGTGCTGGCCTGCTTATTGCTGATGAATAGGCCTAGCGTATCACAATGTTCCCTCACATGAGCTTGCACCGGAGGTAACGTGCTGAAGATCACAGTGAGTCGATTGAAGTCAGTTGGACTGATCGGTGGGATGGTTCTTCTCGTTGGGTGTCAGGCTAACCTCGCGCCGAAACCAACTGGGCTTGATAACTCTCAGTTCATGTCACTGTGGGAGACGTACAGCACGTGCAGGTCGGCCTCTGATCTTCATCAGGCAAGCTCCGGCATGCAGCGTTTGTCAGAAGCTGCAGCCTTGACTGCCAATGGTGAAGGTCAAAATGGGTTTATACTGCCATTGCCGTCTCAGCTTGAACGGCTGGTTAGCAGTCCCCCCAACCGGTTAGCAGTCGATGTGCAAGCCATGACGGCTGCCTGCTCCCTTCATACAGGTAAGCTTGCGTTGCATGATGGCAGTGTGGGATTAGCTCGCGACGCGTTCGCTTCCGTCCTGACGCTCGGTGAGGGCGTATCCCCTTACTACATCCATCAGGCCAAGAGATTCCTGACGGAACTTGAGCAAGGGGTTGCGGTCTCGGCTAACATCAGATAGATTTTCGCGCGTCGTTCCTCTTCAACAGCGATTCGTACAGCCGCACATATTGTTGTGTCGCCCGCGCCCAAGACACATCTGTGTTCATTCCCGCCCGCATCAGTCTCTCCCACTGGTCACGATCTCTATAGACACGAAGAGCGAGCAACAGTGTCGTGAGCAGCGCTTCGTGTGAAGGGTCAATAAAATGGAAGCCTGTCGCAATACCGGCTTGGGCGGTGATCGGCTTGAACGGCACGACGGTATCAGCCAGTCCGCCGGTTCGACGTACAATCGGTACCGTTCCATATCGAAGGCTGTAGAGTTGGCTCAACCCGCACGGTTCGTATCGTGAGGGCATCATCAGCATGTCTGCGCCCGCTTCAATGCGGTGCGCAAGTCCCTCACTAAAGCCGATGACGACTCCAACCTGGTTCGGATAGTGTGACCTCGCCTGGAGAAATTCCTGCTCCAGCCGATGATCGCCGGTCCCCAACACCGCAATCTGCACATCCAGCGCGACTAATTCGGAGAGCACGTCCAGGACCAGATCGAATCCCTTTTGCGGGGTCAGCCGGCCGATCACGGCCAACAGCGGCACGTCGCGATTCGGCAGCCCCAGCTCGCGTTGCACCGCCTGTTTGCACACCCGTTTTCCGGACAAATCCGCAACTCCGTAGTGGGCAGGCAAATGTGGATCTGTTTCTGGGTTCCAGGTGGCACTGTCAATCCCGTTGGTAATCCCGTGCACGATATCGGAACGGCTGGCAAGCACCCCTTCAAGTCCGCAGCCAAACTCTGCCGTCAGGATTTCTTTCGCATACGTTTCGCTGACCGTTGACACGGCATCCGAGAACATGATGCCTCCTTTGAGGCAATTGACCGATCCATAAAACTCAAGCCCATTCGGTGTGAAGACGCTGGGATCCAAGCCCGTTCTGGAAAATTGCGCACCAGGAAAGATTCCCTGATATCCCATGTTGTGCAGCGTCAACAGAGTCTTGGGGTGGCTCCGTCTGCGCCCCTTGGCCATGGCGTTCAGATACACGGCGCACAATGCCGTTTGCCAATCGTGCAGATGGAGGATATCCACGACTTCATCCGGTTCCGCACTCAGCCGATCGACCGCCTCAATAATTGCCCTGGAAAATACGACAAATCGATCAAGGTTGTCCGGATAGTCCCCGTCTCGATCCTGATACAACCCCGAACGGTCGTACAAGGAATCACATCGCACTGCCAGAACTCTCAACGGATAAGAGGTCCCGGCAATGGATACCTGTTCTTCTTCCAAGGAGGCCTCTACAGGCAGTCCTCCAATCGGGATGCGGAATTGTTGTGATACCTGGCGAAAGTGATGGCCCGCCCAAATGCTTCGATAGCCCGGCAGCACAAGGGTCACCCGATGCCCTAGCTTGACCAATTCCACGGGTAATGCGCCGGCAACATCAGCCAGCCCACCCGTTTTGGCATAGGGCACAGCCTCCGAGGCGGCAATCACGATATTCAGGAACTCTGTCATGATCGTCGCTCGTGAATCCTAGTCACGTCAAAGAGCCTATGGCTTATGGCTGATGGCATATGGCACAGGACCGGAACAACGAGCCGCCGATGGCAGGACATTCCCATCCGATCTCGTGCTATAGGCCATACGCTATTGGCTCTTTGGATCGACCACGTTTCACGAGAGACGCTAGGGTGTCGGAGTACCGTCTAACCGTGTTTTGAATCGATCCTCATAGGCCCAGGTGTTAATAAGGGTGCGCATCCCATCAGGCTTGAGCTCTTCCTTATAGACAAGCCGATCATCGTGAAAGACCAGCAACCATCCACGATCGGGATACGCGAAGTAGACGCCTTCTCCGGCATGAACTCCGGCATTCCATCCTCTGGGTGTTTCTCCTGTCGCCACGCGTGAAGTGGGAATCATGCTGAGATCCGACATGACAAAGAATTGCGTAAACTGACTGCGATAGTGGGGAGGTTCTCCCCAGACATTAACGACCGCCCGTACGGTCACGTGGTCAAGAACGAGATTGTTCTCTCGGACCAACTGTTCTTGTTGCTCCAGTGTCGGCACACTCTTGCAGCTCGCAAAGGCCACAACCACCAGGAGGGCGCACCACGCACCCGAACGGCGCAGAGTTGTCAGGGATGGACGATATCGAGAAACCCTCCCGTCACTCATGTCTCCATCCCTTCTTCACATGAGCCTTCTGGATTTGGGCTCGGCAGGCTTGACCGGTTGACAGACATCGCATTGACATAACTTCCTCAACAAGGAATAGGCATAAATGCCCGTATCGTGGCCGTCGCTCCACGTGAATTGAAACGCATAGCGGCCAACCGGCTGAATATCCTGCACCATGATGAGCATGGGAACATCGTCGCCCTTTAGGCGCCGCTCCCCGGTCCATTCATCCACACAGGCCGCACAGGGGCATTGCTGGCGGAGATGCCGAACCGGATAGACGCTCTTGTGCCCGTCGCTCCATTCAATGCCTAAGACTCCCTTGTCGATCCAGGCCATATCGCGCGGTTCAAGCGCGCTCTGTGTCATGCTCTCCCCCCCGCAGGGACAAACACTGCCTGCACAGGCTGAGGCGCGCGCAATAAAAAATCTGCCGGCGGCAAGCGTCTGCCGGCGACCACGGTGACATAGCGCTCAATTGCTTCTTCGACTTCATCCCGCACCCGTCCGGTGGCCCGAAGTCTCGTCACGAGTGACGGCGCCAACCGAATGGCTTGTTGGAGAAATGCGAGGCTCCCCTGCGACAGGACGACGCAACGAGTATGCTGCCGAGCGGCGCACGGCATGCACACAAGCCCACCCGCAAGCGGTGAGAAGTGCGGCGCCCCGGCCATACGTGTCTTCCCGCAAGCAGCGCAATGATCCGTTTGCGGGCGAAACCCGGTGAGTCCTAAAAGTTTGATTTGAAACAGCAGGGCCGTGCAGGCTGGATCCCCACTCTGCGAAAGCGACGCGAGACCTTGCTCAAGCGTCTCAAAGAGCACTGGATCCGGATCTCCATCAGGAGTCACCGCAGCCACAACATTGACCATCCGCGCTGCTGCCGCCATCAAGCCGAGATCCTCGCGTAACACGTGCAACGACGAGAGCACGTCGACGTGGGAAATCCTGAACAGCGAGTCACCCGTTTTTTCGAATAAGTCCAGCCGGCAGACCGTAAACGGCTCCAGCGCCGCGCCGAATCGGCTTTTCTGGCGGCGGGCGCCGCGGGCGACTCCCCGAATCTTCCCCAACGTCTTCGCATAACACGTGACAATCCGGTCAGCCTCGCCCCACTTGCGGCTTCGCAACACAATGGCCGTCGCCTTTACCAGCGGCATGACGCACCCGTCCTCATTGAATAGCAACCAGACATGGTCTGTGTGAATCGATGCGCGTCACCGGAGAGAGTCCAGAAAGATCGTCGCCAGCGTGAGATAGATGGTAATGCCGGTGATGTCGTTTGCCGTGGTCACAAACGGCCCGGCGGCGACGGCCGGATCCACGCCCATCCGCTTCAGCACAATAGGCATGATGGTGGCCATACTCGTGGACACAAGAAATGCGATCACCAAGGAGGCCCCCACGACGACACCCAAGAATCCCTGGCCCAAGACCCACCCGACGACGGTCAACATGAGTCCACAGGCAAGCCCCATGAGAAGACCAATCTTCACCTCGCGGAAAAACACCGTCCAGACGTCGGTTAACTCGACGAGGCCGGTGGCCAACCCACGAATGATCAACGTTGAAGATTGCAGCCCCACATTGCCCCCCATCGCAGCGATGACCGGAATGAAACTGACGATCGCGACCACCTCCTGAATCGTATAGCGGAAGTACCACAGGATTAAGCCCGACAACAGGCTGCCGACGAGGTTGGTAAACAGCCACGGTAGCCGCAGCTTGGCCGACCCCAAACTTGAGGATTTTGACGCCGGCTCTTCTTCAATGGCGCCGGCCATTTTGAGCATGTCTTCCGTCGCTTCCTCTCGGATGACGTCCACCACGTCGTCGACGGTGATAATTCCCACCAGCGTGCCGTCTTTCTCGACCACCGGGATCGCCAGCAAGTTGTAACTGGCCACCTGGCGCGCGACTTCCTCCTGGTCCATATCGACCGCCACATTCATCACATCGCGCGTCATGATGTTCTTCAACGGCGTCGCGGGCGGGACCGTCAGAAGCTGCCGCAACGACAGCACGCCGACCAGATGGTCGTCCTTGTCCGTAACATAGATGTAAAACACCATTTCCGCGTCCGTGGCATGCTGAAGCCGGCGGATCGCCTCCTGCGCGGTCGCATCCTCCGACAGAGAAAAGAACTCCGTCGTCATGATGCCGCCGGCGGTATCTTTGGCGTACTTGAGAATGCCCTCGACCTCGGTCGAGTCCTCCGCCTTCATCAAGGCGAGGATTTCCTTCCCGCGGTCTTCCGGAAGAAATCCCAGAATGTAGGCCACATCGTCTGGGCCGAGATCCTTCAGCAACCACGCCACATCCGAGTGCAGCAGATCGGCCAACACTTCCTGAATGCTCTCACCGTCAAGTTCGCTCAATACCTGCCCGCGCTTGTTCTCGCCCCGGACCAATTCGAAGACTTCCCGTTTTTCCTTTGGAGACGACAGGTGATTCACGGCCTTGGCAATATCGGCCGGATGCATGCGCCCCAGCATTTTCGAAAGATTGGTGATGGCGCCACGCCGCAAGAGGCGCTGCACGGATTGGAGCACGATATCGGACTTGGTCTGCCCACGCTCCACCTGATCGCGCAAGACATCGCGCAGCATATCCCTCTCGGACACGCGAGGGCGTATCTCCTGGGGCCGCGGATCTGGAGGGCGTTCAGTTTGCTGCATGGTCATACCGAGCTAAAGAGTCATCGAGTCATCAAGCCTGAATCCGAAGACTTTCGATTTGCCGGCCTTGAACCTTGGACCTTACGACCTTGGGACTTTCCCGTTTTCTAATATCCGAGTTCAACCAACAGCTGCTCATCTTCCCGCCACGATTCTTTCACCTTGACCCAGACCTCGAGAAACACTTTCATGCCGAACAACCGTTCCATATCCTGCCGCGCCTGTGTGCTGATCGCCTTTAACCGTTCCCCATGTTTGCCGATCAGAATGCCTTTCTGGGTTTCACGCTCCACGAGAATCGAGGCGTGAATGCGGGCCAGCCTGCCTTCCTCCTTGAACTGATCGATCTCCACCGCCACGGAGTACGGCACCTCTTGCTCGGTCGCCTGCAAGATTTTTTCGCGGATGATTTCTCCGGCCAGGGTCCGCATCGTTTGATCGGTTACGACATCGTCACCGTAGGCCCCCTCACTCTCCGACAAATGTGGGATCGTCACGGCAAGGAGCCGGTCGATATTGTCTCCAGTCTGTGAAGAGACCGGCACGACGTCCGCCCAATCGAATAGCCTGGCATAACTTTCAAGAACTGGGAGCAATTTGAGTTTGTTGACGAGATCGACTTTTGTGACCACCAAGATGGCCGGGCGGGACTGTTTGGCCATCGCTTCCTTGACGTAGGAGACAGCGGCAAGATCGCCGGGCCCCGGCAAACTCGTGGCATCCATGAGCACATACAAAAGATCCGCCTCTTCCAATGCCTCGACCGCCGTCCGAACCATCCGCCGATTCAGCAGATGTTGCGGTTTGTGCAAACCTGGCGTATCGAGAAACGCAATCTGGCCATCCGGCACATGAACGACCCCTAAAATGCGTGTCCTGGTAGTCTGCGGCTTGTCCGACACGATCGCGATCTTTTCACCCAGCAAGCGGTTGAGCAGGGTTGATTTGCCCACATTCGAGCGTCCGACAATGGCAACGGTTCCGAATTTCATGGTTTTGACCGGCGCTCCTGGGCATCAACCGCATCGGAATTGAGTTGATAGACCGTCTCCCCTTTTCGCACGTAGCCCAATCGTTCTCTGGCCAGTTGCTCAATCTTCGCCGGATCATGCTGTAAACGGACGATGTCTTTCCGAAGCGAGGCTGTCTCGTTGCGCAGCGCCAAGAGATCGCTTTCAAGCTGCCCCTCATAATTCCGCATGGCCACATACCGCAGCAGCCCCATTTCGCCGAAAAACAGCGTGACGAACAACCACAAACAGGCTCCCATTCCGGCGATTTGGGCCACAACAACCAGGCGCCGTTGCAAGCCCAGCCACTGCCTCCCGCGATTTTGTTTGATGATCATCTCTTCAACCACCGAGTCATGTGCTACGAAGGAAGTCCTTCTTCGCGCCTCGTCATCCGTATCTCATACGAAGAACAGAGCGTATGGCATATGGCTTATGGCACAGAACCGGAAAACTCATCGAAGCGAACCCATGACCTGATCCGATCACGTGCTATACGCCATTGGCTATCAGCTCTTATCCCCACAGAGATGCCCTTCACGAGTTACCATTAGCACGCGGCAATCTCCAGCCCCCGACAACTACGAACGCCCGGGCACCGCATCACGACCTCGATAGATAGCCGCGGCACCTAACTCTTCTTCGATACGAAGCAGCTGGTTATATTTGGCAACCCGATCCGTTCTGGAGAGCGATCCGGTCTTGATCAGCCCGCTGTTCGTCGCCACTGCCACATCGGCGATCGTCGTGTCCTCCGTTTCACCGGAGCGGTGTGAAATAATTGCCGTGTACCCGGATCGCTTCGCCAACTCGATCGCGTCCAGCGTTTCGGTCAACGTGCCGATCTGATTCAGCTTGATCAGGATGGAGTTACCGATTCCTTCCGTAATGCCCTTGGAAAAGATCTCGACGTTGGTCACGAAAATGTCGTCCCCCACGAGCTGAACCCGTTTGCCGAGCCTTTCGGTCAATAACTTCCAACCTTTCCAATCCAGCTCGCTCAATCCATCCTCGATCGAGAGAATCGGATATCGGTCGAGCAATTTTCCGTAATAGTCGATCATCTGTTCGGAAGAACGCTCGGGGTTCTTCTCGGCTTCGAGGACATAGCGCCCCTTCTCATACAATTCGCTCGCGGCACAATCCAAAGCCAGCGCGATGTCTTTCCCGACCTTGTAACCCGCCCCTTCTATCGCCTCAGTAATAAGTCCGAGGGCTTCTTCATTCGATTGCAGATCCGGCGCAAACCCGCCCTCATCCCCCACCGCCGTATTCAGTCCCTTCTTCTTCAAAATGGCCTTCAACGAGTGGAAGACTTCCGTGGCCATCCGCAATGCCTCGCTGAACGTCGAGGCGCCGACCGGCATGATCATGAACTCCTGGAGATCAAGCCGATTGTCCGCATGGGCCCCGCCGTTGATGATATTCATCAGGGGCACCGGCAAGACCCGCGCGTTCGTGCCGCCAAGATATCGATAGAGCGGCTGCCCCGTCTCATTCGCGGCCGCCTTCGCAACCGCGAGCGACACGCCCAAAATGGCATTGGCCCCGAGCTTGCCCTTGGTCTTCGTGCCATCCAGTGCGATCATCGCCTGATCGATACCGGCCTGATCGAACGCCTCTTTGCCGAGGAGTTCCGGCGCGATCACTTTGCTGATGTTGGCCACCGCCTTAGACACACCTTTCCCCATCCAGCGCTTTTTGTCGCCGTCACGCAACTCGATCGCCTCTTTCTCACCAGTCGACGCCCCAGACGGCACCGCCGCCCTCCCCCTTGCGCCACTCTCCAGCAACACTTCCGCCTCGACCGTAGGATTCCCGCGAGAATCGACGACTTGTCTGCCTTTGATCTCTCTGATCGCGCTCATGCTCCTGTTTTCTCCTCTGTTAGCACTGCCCACCTACGCAGTCAGCTTTCTCTTCAACAACTCATTCACTTTCCCTGGATTCGCCTTGCCCGCGCTGGCCTTCATCACCTGCCCGACCAAAAAGCCCAGCACTTGCTGTTTACCTTCCTTGAACTGCACCACCTGCGCAGGATTCTTTACGAGCACATCGGCGATGATTTTCTCCAGCGCCCCTTCGTCTGAGACTTGCGTCAGCCCCTTTTCTTGAACGATCTGATCGGGCGATTTACCGCTGCTGTACATCTCAGGAAAGATCTCCCTCGCAACTTTGAGACTGATCGTGCCCTTCTCCACCAGTTGCAGAAGGCTCACGAGCCGCTCAGGAGAAACAGGCGAGACACTCGCATCAAGGCCTGAGTTATTCAGTTCCCTCGCCAACTCACCCATCACCCAGTTGCTGACGGTTTTGGGCTGATTGAAGAGCTTCACACAGCGCTCGTAATAATCGGCGAGCGTTTTGGACCACGTCAGAACCCCAGCATCATAGTCAGGCAATCCATATTCGTTGATGAATCGCGAGAGCCGTGCCGCAGGCAACTCCGGCAGACCGGTGCGGAAACCCTCGACCCATTCTTTTTCCAACCTCAGCGGCACCAAATCCGGATCGGGGAAATACCGGTAGTCGTGCGCTTCTTCCTTGGAGCGCATGACCGCCGTTTCCCCTCGCTCAATATTCCATAAGCGCGTTTCCTGCTTGATCTTCCCACCCTCACTCAGCACTTTCGTCTGGCGCTTGATCTCATAGTCCATCGCGTCCTTCACGTACTTGAAGGAATTGATGTTCTTCAATTCGACCTTCGTGCCAAATGCTTGTTGCCCAGCCGGGCGGAGCGACAAATTGGGCTCGCACCGGAAACTGCCTTCGTCCATGTTGCCGTCACACACATCGAGATACATCAAGATGTCGCGCAACCCTTTGAGATAGGCCACAACCTCGTCCGAGGACCGCAGATCCGGCTCGGTGACAATTTCCAACAGCGGTGTCCCGGCGCGATTCAGATCCACCACGCTCCCGTTCGCACCGGCTTGATGCACGTTCTTCCCAGCATCTTCTTCAAGATGAGCACGGCGGATACGCACCCGCTTACTCCCCGTGCCGGAGGCGATATCGATCCACCCGTGCTCACAGATCGGCGACTCGTACTGGGAAATCTGATAACCCTTTGGCAAATCCGGATAGAAATAGTTCTTCCGGGCAAATCGATTGTTCCCACCGATCGTGCAATTCAGGGCCAACCCCGCTCGCACGGCCATTTCCACGGCCATTCGATTGATCACGGGTAAGCTGCCGGGCAAGCCGAGACACACCGGGCAGGTGTGGCTGTTGGGGGGCGCTCCGAACCGCGTCGGACAGCCGCAGAACATCTTGGACGTGGTCCGCAGCTGCGCATGCACTTCAACGCCGACCACCACTTCGTAGGTCATGCCTCGTGCGACCCTCCGCCGCGCATGCGATCCCGCTCCTCTCTCATCGCTTGGCGTCCCGCCTCAAAGGCGTCGCGCAGCACCGACTTCTTGGTTTCAACGAAGTCCTTTCCCTGCCCGACGACTTCTTCAAAGACTTCCCCCGCTCGCCCAGCCATACCATGAAGCCGGTCCTCCGCTTTCCGCGCATACCGGCGCAGCCGCTCACGCGACTCATTCGACGACTCAGGCGCCAGCAACAAGGCTGCGACCGCTCCTAGCGCCGCGCCGCTAAGAAATGCCAACAATACCGCCGCTGAAGACCCACGATCATCCGCCATTGTGAGGTCCTCCTTCTTTCCGATAGCGTTCGCGCATCACCTGCGTGGCCGCCTTGAATCCTGCCAGCACACTGGCGACGTTGGTCATGAGAGTCCCGCTCGATCCGCGGACCACGTTGTGAACTTCCTGAACGGATTCACCGACTTCACCTACGGCATGCAACAACACCGCGGCATGCTCTACCCCGTCGCGCGCCTGTTCAGTCAGCTGATTGACATGCTGGCTCACGGCACGGAGTTCTCCAACCAGCGGCGGCAGCTCGGCGTTCATTTTCACCAGCAGCTGTTCGGATTCCGCCACCGTCTTGCGAACCTGCATGAGCACCGGCACCAAAAATCCAACCAGCACGGCAAAGGCCACCGCCACGAGCAATGCTGCAATTTCAACGAATGTCATCGAGCAACCTCCGTGAAACGTGAAACGTAAGACGTGAAACGTAAGACATGAGACGGAAAATGTGAAACGTCGAAGAACCGGAGAGCCTTCCGTCTTGCCCCTTTACTCTTTCGCATCTCACCTTTCACGTTTCACCTTTCACATTTTACGAGCATCACCGAATCACCGGCTTTTTCAGATGCCACTCCGTGGCTTGTTCATAGGCATGGGCCGCTCGCAATATCGTGTCTTCCTCGAACGGCCGCCCGATCAGTTGTAAGCCGATCGGCAACCCGCTCTTGCTGAATCCGCACGGCACCGCAATCGCCGGCAAGCCGGCCAGATTCACCGAGATCGTAAAGATGTCGGACAAATACATCTGCAGCGGATCTTCGCTTTTCTCACCCAGCTTGAACGCGGGAGTTGGGGTCGCCGGTGTTACGATCAGATCGACTTCCTTGAACGCCGCGTCAAAATCCTGGCAGATCAACGTCCGCACCGCCTGCGCCTTTCCATAATACGCATCGTAATAGCCTGCGCTCAGCACGTAGGTACCCAACATGATGCGGCGTTTGACTTCCAGACCGAACCCTTCCTGCCTGGTCTTCATGTAGAGATCCAGTAGATCCTTGGTCTCTTTCGCCCGCAGCCCGAACTTCACGCCGTCAAAACGGGCAAGATTCGAGCTGGCTTCAGCCGTTGCCAACACGTAATAGACCGCAACAGCGGCGTCCGTTCGCGGAAGCTGGATATCTTTGAGTTCCGCACCGAGCGTTTTCAACTCTTCGATCGCCGCCTTGACCGCGTGATCCACTTCCGGATCGAGCCCTTCGGTGAAGAACTCCTTCGGCACACCAACCCGAAGCTTCTTCAGATCTTTCTTCGCCAATGCCTTCATGTAGTCGGGAACCGGCACATCAGCCGAGGTAGAGTCCAACGGATCATGGCCAGCAATCACACCCAGCACACAGGCGGCATCACGGACATCTTTCGTAATGGGACCGATTTGATCGAGCGACGACGCAAACGCGACCAACCCATACCGAGAGACTCGCCCATAGGTCGGCTTTAACCCGACCACGCCGCAGAATGCCGCCGGCTGGCGGATCGATCCCCCGGTGTCCGACCCGAGCGCGGCGACGCATTCGTCCGCCGCCACTGCCGCCGCGGATCCTCCGCTCGACCCACCCGGCACCCGATGAAGATCCCAGGGGTTCCGACTGGGACCGAACGCGGAATTTTCCGTCGATGAGCCCATCGCAAATTCGTCCAGATTGGTCTTGCCCAACAGGAGGTAGCTCTCCTCGCGCAATTTGGCGATTACTGTTGCATCATACGGCGGCACAAACTGTTGCAGCATGCGCGAACTACACGTCGTCGGCACGCCCTCCGTACAGATATTATCCTTGATCGCAAACGGCATCCCCATCAGCGGCTTGGTTTTTCGCCACTGCTTCAGCTGCTGATCCAGCGCGTCCGCCTGTGTGAACGCGGAGTCCTGCGCCTGATTGACGTACGCCCGCACTTTCGATTCCACCTGGCCGATACGCAGCGCATATGCCCGGACAATCTCGACTGCGCTGACTTCGCCGGCAGTGAATTTCTTCTGCAGGTCACAGAGTGACAGTTTATGAATAGACATAGCCGTCCGGCGAACACGCTGACACGCGCGCAAGATGACAAGCTGACAAGCAAGATAGGCTTCGCTTCGGCGCCCTGCCAGCCTGTGAGCCTGCGCACATGTCAGCCCACATTCACGATCCTATTTTTCTCATTGACCCGCACAATCTTTGGCGCGTGTCTCTTGATTTCTTCGTCGCTGTAGTACTCGTAACAGAAAATGATGATCTGATCGCCGACGGCGGCCTTTCTGGCCGTGGGTCCGTTCAGAATGATCTCGCCCTTGCCTCGTACGCCGTTGATCGCATAGGTCATGAACCGCTCGCCGTTATTCAAATTGGAACAGACGATCGCTTCATACGGAAGAATGCCGGCGGCCTCCATCAAATCCTGATCGATGGTCAAACTACCTTCGTATTCCAGGTGCGCGCCGGTGACCGTGGCGCGATGTATTTTCGAACGCAACATTTGTCGAAACATCTGTATTTCGTCATTCGTCATGTGTCATCCGTCATTCGTGGGTGTCACGTTTGACGTTTGATGCGTGACGATTAACGCTCCTCTAGTATTTTCGGAACACCAAACCCATCCCCTTCACGCTCCGGAGCATTCGCCAAGGCCTTTTCCACAGGCAACGGCGGTCGAACCACATCGTCCCGGAACACATTCACCTGCCCCATCACCGTTGTCGTCGGCTCAACCCCCGCCGTCTCATACCGGTTCAGCTGCTCGACGTGGGTCAGGATCTGACTCAACTGCTTGGCAAACGCGTCCTTTTCACTCTCCGTGACGTGCAAGCGCGCCAACGAAGCAACTTTCTCGACATCCCCTTTCGTAACCTGCATCCTCTCCCTCCCCTATGAGGTGTGAAGGTGGGGTCCCTTACTGCGCGCATTCAACGAGGGTCTACGCTCATTCTCACCCACACCACCCCGGCGGCGCCGAGACGCCGCCTCTCCCGGCAGACCGCGCGTTGAGCGAGCACAGGGGCCCCGCCTTCACACCTCATTCCACCGTTACACTTTTCGCCAAATTCCTCGGCTGATCCACATCCGCTCCGCGCAAGACGGCAATGTGATAGGCCAACAGCTGCAACGGAATCGTAAAGAGAATCGGCGAGATCAGCGGGTGAGTGTCGGGAACCGTAAACACCGCGTCGGCCACTTTCCCCAGTTCACGCTCGCCCTCGGCCACAAAGGCGATGACCGGAGCGCGCCGCGCCTTGACTTCCATCAGATTGCTCACCGTCTTTTCATAGAGCCGATCGCGCGGCGCCAACACCACCACCGGCATGTCCTTGTCGATCAACGCAATCGGACCGTGTTTCATTTCTCCTGCCGCATAACCCTCCGCGTGAATGTAGGAGATCTCCTTGAGCTTGAGCGAACCTTCGAGCGCAATCGGATAGTTGATACCCCGCCCCAGGAACAAAAAGTTCCGCTTCTTGTAATACCGCTTGGCGATCGCGACGATCTCGGCTTCGCGTCCCAGGATGTGCTCGACGAAAGCCGGCAGCCGGACCAATCGATCCAGCCACGCCTTGCCATCTACATCCTTCATCACACCACGAACTCGCGCGACGTGCAACGCGAGGAGATAGAGAGCGGTCAGCTGAGCGGTAAATGCTTTGGTCGACGCCACGCCGATTTCCGGCCCACAGTGGGTATACAGCACACCGTCCGATTCACGAGCCAATGTACTGCCGACGACGTTCACGATCGAGATGGCGCGCGCGCCTTTTTCCTTGGCTTCCCGTGCCGCAGCGAGCGTATCGGCTGTCTCCCCAGATTGCGAAATACTCACGAACAAATCATGCTTGCCGACCAGCGGGTTGCGATACCGAAATTCGCTGGCGATATCGACGTGCACGGGGATACGCGCCATCTCCTCCAACAGATATTTCCCTACCAGGCCTGCATGCCACGATGTTCCGCATGCCACGATCCAAATCCGCTCGACCGCGGCGAATTCCTTGGGCGTCAATCCGATATCCGGCAAGTCCGCCTCACCGGCTTCATACGAGTAGCGGCCGCGCATCGTATCGAGGATCGTCTGCGGCTGCTCGTGAATTTCTTTCATCATGAAATGCGGATGCCCGCCTTTCTCGACCGCCGACGCATCCCAGGTGATCCGCGTGGACTTCCGTGACACGGCATGTCCCTCAATATCCATCAACTGCACCCGATCTTGGGTGACGACGGCCAGGTCTCCTTCTTCGAGATAGGTCACGTCTCGCGTATGAGCCAGCATGGCCATGACATCCGACGCCACATACGAGGCCTGCTTCGTCTTGCCCACCACCAAAGGACATCCGGAACGAGCCGCGATCAACGTTCCGGGCTCCCGCTCGGAAACGACGGCCAGCGCATAGCTGCCTCGCACCTCTTTTGTCGCCGACCGAACCGCCTCCGCCAATCCTTGTCCCTTGTTAAGATATTTATCGATCAGGTGCGCGACCACTTCCGTATCGGTTTCGGACTGAAACTGATACCCATCTTTTTCCAACTCGTGCTTCAACGGCTGATAATTTTCGATGATCCCGTTGTGAACCAGAACACAGCCTTTTGAGCGATGCGGGTGGGCATTTTGCTCGGATGGCTTTCCGTGTGTGGCCCAGCGGGTGTGGCCGATCCCGACCGTGCCTTTCAGTTCTTTCTCTTTGAGCGATTGTTGCAAGTTGACTAACTTGCCGACGCTCCGCCGGATGGCGATCTTCTCTCCCTGCATCACCGCCACACCGGATGAGTCGTAGCCGCGATATTCCAGTTTGGCGAGCCCGCCCACCAAGATCGGGACGGCGTCCTGCGTGCCCACGTATCCCACAATGCCGCACATGACCTATTTCTTGCCCTTTCCTGTTTGTGTGCTGCTCTTGGCGAGAGGTCCCCCCCCATGCCCCTTGCCCCTTGCCCCTTGCCCCTCGTGATTACGCGCCAGTATCAGGCGGCGCTTCGCCGCCCAATCCGGACGATTTTCTTGCGCGGCCCTGGCGATGGCCAGGGCATCGGGCGGAACATCGTGCGTCACGGTTGTCCCTGCCGCAATCACCGCACCGGATCCCACGGTCACCGGAGCCACCAATTGGGTGTCACTCCCGACGAACACGTTGTCCCCGATGGTTGTGTGATGCTTATGCACCCCATCGTAATTACACGTAATTGTCCCGGCACCGATATTGACACCCTTGCCGATCGTCGCATCGCCAAGATAGCTCAGGTGATTGGCCTTGGCTCCCTCTCCAAGATCCGTTTTCTTCATTTCGACGAAGTTGCCGACCTTGGCCTTTCGCCGCACCGACACACCGGGCCGGAGGTGGACAAAGGGGCCCAGCACCGCCTCATCCTCGATCACCGAGTCGCGAAGCACGCAATGGTCCAAAATTTCCACGCGATCACCCAGCCGGCAATCGGTCAGCCTCGAGTGGGACCGGAGCACACAATCTTCACCGACCTGGGTCGCGCCTTCAAGCGTCACATACGGATACAGAACGGTGTCCTTCCCCACCGACACACCCGCGTCGAGCCAGACAGACGCTGGGTCCAACATCGTCACACCCGCGTCGAGCCACCGTTCGCGCACCTGCTGTCGAATGACCTGCTCCGCCGCCGCCAACTGCCGCCGGGTATTCACACCCAAGCCTTCGTCAGGGTCTTGCAACGTCACAGCGACAACCTTCTGCCGCTGCGTCACCGCCATCCGCACAATATCGGTGAGATAGTACTCTCCCTGCGCATTGTGCGGCTCCAATTTGTCCAACGCGGCAAAGAGAAACTCGCCGGACACCACGTAGGTCCCCACGTTGATTTCCTTGACGGCCCGCTCAGCCGGTACCGCGTCCCGATCTTCGACGATCTTGAGCACCTCCGATGAAGCCAGCCCACCCTGATGGCCACCGTCCGGCTGCCGGCGAATGACACGGCCATAGCCGGTGGGGTCGTCCAGCGACGCCGTCAAGATCGTCACCGTCGCTCCCTCCGATTGGTGGGCCCGCAACAGTTCGCGCACCGTCCGTTCTTTCAACAACGGAGTATCGCCGTTCAAAATCAAATAATTCGTCGCACGCGGTTCCTTGGCGCGGACAAACACCGGACGGCTTTGGAGCACGGCGTGGCCCGTCCCCTGTTGTACCGCCTGTTCCACGACGGCAACTGATTCAGCCCCCGGTCTCCCCGCGATTCCCGCCTGAATAACCTGCCGAACATCCTCGGCCTGATGACCGACCACAACCGCAATCCTGTGTCCGGCCACTTGCAATGCCAGATCGACGGCGAACAGCACCATCGGGCGGCCGGCCACATGATGCAGCACCTTTGCGCGCTTGGACCTCATGCGTGTGCCCAAGCCGGCGGCCATGATCACCACGCCGAGCCCCTGGATCTGCGATGCTGTCGCCTGCTTGCTCGTCGACCGTTTCATCTCAGGTATTCGCTCCTCAATGTCCGCATAGTGATGGTCCGAGGACGGACGTCACGCGATCGGCACGCCCGCGTCTGGCTGCTTGACTTGGCTCCACTTGGCATCCGGATGAAGCAGCGGTGCCAGTGGGGTGGACGGAGAATAGAGGCCTCCGGACACGATCAGTTTCATCGCCTCATCCACGCTGATATCGACCGACGTAACTTCCCGTTCAGGGACCAAGAGGAAATACCCGGAGGTCGGATTGGGCGAGGTCGGCACATAGACGTGAACCAGCGGCTCTTGGCCCAACACCGACGACTCGCTTTTCGTCACCCCGGTCACGAACGCAAAACAGTAGTGGCCGTTTTTGGGAAATTGGATCAACACGACACGGCGGTAGGACCCTCGATCAGAGAACGACAGGATGTCCATCATCGACTTGATCGTCGAGTAGATCCCCCGAACCAACGGCAGGCGATTCAACCAATCTTCCCAAATCTTGACGATCGCCCGCCCCATGAAATTGGCGGTAAGCAATCCCGTTGAAAAGATCAACAGAATGAGCAGCGCGACACCGACTCCAGGCACGTAATGGTTGGGGGCCCAGCGCGCAAGGATATCGCCCAAGATCCCGTCTACCGTGACGAACAGCGTCTTCAGAATGAGGACCGTGCCCCAGATCGGAGTCACCACTAGAAGGCCGGTCAGAAAATAGCGTTTTAACGCGGTTTTTAGCATTCTTTTGGGCCGTGAACGAGTCCCTATATTGTGGAGGCTCATCATACAGATTTTTTCAGGGATGCCGCAAGCCTTTTCTTGTTATTTTCAATGGGTTAGCAATTCTGACCCGGCCTAACAGCCGATACCACTACGCTCTACTCCTCCTTGCTATTCACGACAGCCTGGCATAGGATCCCACCCCGACTATTACCCTAGTCATTGCCCCAATCAGGAGCGACTATTGCTCTCACGATCACGACGCGTTCCAGGCGTCTTTATGACATTCGAAGGAGGCGAAGGCAGCGGGAAGACCACGCAAGCCGTTCGCCTGTGCCGATCCCTGACGGAGCGGGGCTACACCGTCCTGCAGACGAGAGAGCCGGGGGGAACGCTGGTCGCTGAACGGTTACGCAGCATTCTGCTCGAGCGATCGGCGGAACCGATGGCGCCGGAAACGGAAACGCTGATCATTCTCGCCGCCCGCCGCCAGCATGCCGATCAGGTCATCCGACCCGCCCTTGCGCGGGGCGTGCTAGTCATCTGCGACCGGTTCTCGGATTCCACCCTGGCCTATCAAGGATACGCACGAGGGCTCGACCTGAACATCCTAAAAAGAATGAATGCCTGGGCCACGGGAGGGCTCACACCGCACCTCACTCTGCACTTCGACCTTCCGGTGGCCACCGGCCTCACACGGCGGCGCCGTGAAGCTCTGTCACAAAACCGTCTTGATCTGGAAGCCACACGATTTCACACCAAAGTCCGCGCCGGCTTCCTCGCCTTGGCCAAACGTGAGCCGCGCCGGATTGCAACGATCGACGCTCGGCAATCACCGGAGGCCATCGCGTTGCAAGTGGAAACCCTGGTCCTGAAACGACTACGATCGTTGCGAGTCAACCCCACACACCACCACTAACCATGCCGTTCCACGACATCACCGGCCACGAACGGCCGATTGCATTGCTGAAAGCCGCGCTGAAACAGGCGCGATTGGCTCATGCCTACCTCTTCCACGGCGAAGCACACATCGGCAAGTTATTGGCCGCAACGAGGCTTGCGCAAACGTTGAATTGTGAGCACACGCAGTCCATAGATGATCAGGACAGTTGCGGCTGCTGCCGTGCCTGTCTCCAGATTGCCGCTCGGACGCACCCCGATTTTTTTGTGATCGAGCCGGATCGGGAATTGGCGGTTCCACAAATCAAGATTGAGCAAGTGCGCGAGATCGAACAACAGATCATCTACCGGCCTCTCATGGGCGAACGCAAAATCTGCCTGATCGACGACGCCGACCGCCTGACAGTCGGTGCAGCCAATGCCCTCCTCAAGACGCTGGAGGAACCGCCGGGACACGGCCTGTTCATCTTGATCTCCAGCCGTCCGCAGGCCTTACCGATCACCATTCGATCCCGCTGCCAGTCTCTGCGGTTTACGCCGCCCGCGCAGACGCAGGTGGAAGCCGCGGTCATTCTGAAACGCGAGCTTCCCCCGGTGGAGTCGCGATTTCTGGCACTGGTCACTGAAGGGCGTATCGGGGAAGCGCTGACGCTGGACGTTGCCGACTTACGCGCGCAACAGCGTGAGTGCCTCGATCTCGTGGCACCGAACACCCTGAAATCCATCACCGCCATTTTGACAATGGCGGAGAGTTTGGCCAAAGCCGACCGCGGCGCCGAAATCCTCACCTGGCTCAACCGGTGGATTCGTGATCTCGTCATTGTCATCACTGGTGGCCACCAGGAACACCTGCTCCATCTCGACCAACTGGACCAACTCCGCCAGTGCGCCCAACACGCCGACCCCGACGCATTATTGGATCTACTGAAGGATATCGAGCGCACAGAACAGCAGGCCACTCGTCATCTCAACCTCCACATGGCGCTCGAAAACATCTTGCTCCGCCTGCGAGAGGCGGTGGGACTCGCCGGAACGGCTGCACCTGCCTAGCTTTCGATCTTTCCAACCTGGTATCTTTCCCCGGCCATGAGTCAGCCCAACACCTTCTACATCACCACGCCGATTTACTACGTCAACGACGTGCCGCATATCGGTCACGCCTACACGACCGTCGCTGCCGATGTGCTCGCGCGCTACTGGCGCTTGCGCGGGCGAGACGTGTTTTTCCTGACCGGTCTGGATGAACATGGGCAGAAAGTGCAGCAAGCCGCGGCCAAGGCCGGAATTGCTCCACAAATCCACTGCGACAAACTCGCGCCGCAATTTCAGGACTTGTGGAAGCGGCTGAACATCTCCAACGACACGTTTATCCGAACCACCGACGCTCAGCACAAGCAAATCGTTCAACGATATCTTCAAGAGTTGTTCGACAAGCAGCTGATTTACAAGGCCGACTATTCAGGCTGGTACTGCACATTCGATGAGCGATTCTGGACCGAAAAAGACGTGGCCGACGGCCTCTGCCCCGACTGCAAACGGCCGGTCGAGAAACTCAGCGAGCACAATTATTTTTTCACGATGGGACAATACCAGGACCGGCTGATCGACCACATCAAGCAGCACGATCAGTTTATCCGTCCTGAATCGCGCCGGAATGAAGTGTTGGGATTTCTCCAGACACAGAAGCTGGGCGACCTGTCGATCTCCAGGCCGAAATCCAGACTCTCGTGGGGAATTGAACTCCCCTTTGACAACGGCTACGTCACCTACGTCTGGTTCGACGCGCTCGTGAACTATCTCTCCGCCCTGGAGTACCTCCCTCAGGAAAAACCGACGGGCAATCGATTCTGGCCGGCCAGTGTCCACCTCGTTGGGAAAGACATTCTCACGACTCACGCCGTCTACTGGTCCACGATGCTGATGGCCTTGAATCTCCCGTTGCCGGACACCATTTTCGCCCATGGCTGGTGGACGGTCGATGGCGAAAAGATGTCCAAGAGCCGTGGGAACGTCGTCGATCCAAACAGGATGGTGGAGACCTACGGTGTCGATGCCTTCCGCTACTTCCTGCTCCGCGAAGTGCCGTTCGGGCAGGATGGCGACTTCTCACAATCCGCCATGGCCACAAGTATCAACAGCGACCTGGCCAACGGCATCGGCAATTTATTGAGCCGCACGCTCACCATGATCGAACGGTTCGCCGGCGGTACGATTCCGGCCGACGGCCTGCCCGCGCTCCCAGAGTGGGAATCCAAGATTGCACAGACCTCCAGGCAACTCCCGTCCGTGATCGAGCAAGGATTTACCGCTCTGACCTTCCGCGACAATCTCCAAGCAATCCGGGAGCTGATCGGACTCTGCGACGGATACATCGACAAGGCCGCACCATGGAAATTAGCCAAGAATCCAGACGATCAGGGGCGCCTCAATACCGTGCTCAATACCACCGCGCGGGCGCTGCGACTCTTGTCGGTTCTTCTCTATCCGTATATGCCACAAACCACGGCGCAACTTACCCAACAGCTTGGGCTTGCGCTGGATTTCTCCAAGCCATTGTCTGAAGAGACCTATCAGTGGGATGCCCCGATAGCAGGCGCACGCATCTGCAAAGGTCCGGGTCTCTTCCCACGCATCGAAGCCCAAAGCGGAGCGTGCAACATCAAAGGCACCCCTGAGACAAAACTGATAAAAGGAGCCAAACCCGTGAGTGAGACGCCCATTCCCCCACAACCTGCAGCCTCTGCACCGACATCAGCTCCTCTTGCCTCGAGCCCCACACCCCAAGCCCCCGCCCCAGCACAGATCACCATCGACGAGTTCATGAAGATCCAGCTGAAGACGGCCACAGTGCTGAGCGCGGAGCGCGTGCCGAAATCTGAAAAGCTGCTCAAGTTGCAAGTCTCGCTCGGCACGGAGCAACGGCAGATCGTCGCGGGCATCGGCAAGAAGTACGAACCGGAGACGCTGGTAGGCAAGACCATCGTGATCGTGGCCAATTTGAAACCGGCGAAATTGATGGGTATCGAATCGCAAGGGATGGTGCTGGCCGCCGGTGACAGCGAGGTACGCGGCCTGGCCACGATTCTGGAAGAGGTCGAGCCCGGCACCAAAGTGAAATGAGCCCGTTCAGTACGACGCTGTTCTTGGTCCTGCTGTCCTGCCTGTTCTTTCCTCCACACGGCTTCTCCGGCCCGGTTGATCTCCCCCCTCCGCCCCCCGCACAACTGAATACACCACAACCGACCACGATCATGGTTCGGGTCGTGTCCCATGGCTCGATGGTGTTGGGACATGACGTCGGCGGCGCCCGTGTGACGATTACGGATGTGGCCAGCGGAGCGGTCCTTGCCACCGGCATCCAGCAAGGCGAGGCCGGCGACCAAAATCAAATCATGCGCACCCCTCGCATGATGGACGAACCGCAGTACAGCACCCGCGCCTCCGCCTCGTTCACCGCGACATTGCATCTGACTCACCCCACGCTCGTGGATATTGCCGCAGAAGGTCCCCTGGCCTATCCCGCCGCAGCCCAGCGCGCAAGCCAGCGGGTCTGGCTCATCCCGGGAGAGAACATGACCAACGACGGCATCGTGCTCGCCTTGTACGGATACATCGTGCAGATCGAGCATCCCAGGCCGAATGACCCGTTGATTGCGAGGGACGACATCATCCTGCGCGCATCAATCCGCACGCTCTCCGGATCGCTGGTACGGCCGCATGGCGACTGGGACTCCAGAAAGGTCCACATCTACGCCGAAGTGCTCATCGGCGACCGTGTCCACGAACGGCTACAGATGTTCTACAGCGGTCGGAATGCCGAATTTGACGCGCCGTTTTTCGTCCCGCTCCCCCAAGATGCGCCGAACGGCATCACCCTGCGCGTCATTGCCGCCGACCCAGCCGGAGGCAATTTCGGCGTCGGCCAAGCCATGTTCCCCGTCCTCAGTGAACGTCGGCCTTCACGACATCATTGACCACGCGCTGCTGCTCGACTTACAGAGAGCCTTGCCGCAAGCCCAGTCGCGTGCGAAACTAGCGCATGACTACGCTCGGCTCCTTCGAACACCTGCGCTCACGCCTCTACCTCGCATTGGCCCTGAATGGCCTCATCATTGCCGGGGAATTCATCGGCGGATTCCTGCTGGACAGCGTCGGCCTCATGAGCGATGCCGGCCATAATTTTGTCGATCAAGGTGCGCTGTTTTTGGCGCTCTACGCCCACCTCATCACCAGACGGCCGTCGAGCGAGACCAGGACGTTTGGTTACCACCGCGCCGGTGTCATTGCGGCATTTCTTAACTCGTTCGTCCTGCTGCTGACCGCCCTTGGCATTACACTCATCGCCATGAAACGACTCTGGCAACCGGTCCCCGTGGACGGCGGATGGATTATGGGAATTGCAGCGGGAAGCTTCGTGGCGAATCTGAGCATCGCCCTGCTGCTCCAGCGCGGGGCGAAAGACGATCTGAACATCCGCAGCGCCTTTTGGCACATGCTGGGTGATGCCTGGGTGTCGTTAGGAGTCGTCATCAGCGGCGGGGCAATCTTGTTGACGGGCTGGAACAGCCTCGACCCGCTGGTGAGCATCCTCGTCGTGGGCGCCATCGCATACGGTGCATGGCCCCTGTTCAAGGAATCCCTCGACGTCCTACTGGAATCCACACCTCCGACGATCAGCGCCTCGCATGTCGCTGCGACCGTCGAATCGATTCCCGGCGTCAGAAACGTCCACGACCTCCATATCTGGGCTGTGGAGCCGCGCCTGGTCATGCTCACCGCCCACGTCATGATCGATGGAACCGACTCCTCTCTGGACCTGCTGCACATGATCCAGACCCGCATTACCGTCGATTTTGGCATCAAGCACATGACCATCCAGCTGGAAACCGAGTGTTGCGAACACGACGACATCCATTGCGATCTCCGCAAACTGACTGACACCCACCACGAAGTCGGCATGTGTGCGCACCACCATTGACCTTTCCAGCAATCGCCTCTCCCGGTACAATACGGCCCTCGGCTCTCAATGAGCCTCCATCTCAACTGGACGAGACCATGCCCGTTCCCTTCTATCTGCTCTGCGGCTCACTCGGCGCCGGAAAGACGACGCTGCTGATGCGGTTACTCGAATATTGGAAATCGCAAGGGAAGCGCGCCGGGGTGTTGATGAACGAAGCGGGCGAGGTGAGTATCGACGGCCCGCGCGCGGGAACAATTGCCGAGCAAGTCATGAACCTGGCAGGCGGCTGTGTCTGCTGCGACACAAAGGAAGATCTGTCGTGGGGAATCGCGCAACTGGTCAACGATGCCGCCTCCGATGTGGTCATTATCGAATGTTCCGGCCTGGCCGATCCGGCTGAAGTCGTCGACGCCGTGACCGACCTCTTCACCGCCCGACTGGCCACGCTGGAGCGCGTGATGGCGCTGCTCCATCCCATCGCCAGTGAAACCAGCCACTCCAGCCAATACGTCACGGCGCAAGCCATTCGCTGCGCGGACGAACTCATCCTCAATAAACAAGACCTCTATGTGCCGGGCCATTGGGAAGACTTCAAAAATGGGATCGTACAACACAACCCCTATGCCCGCATCTGGGAAACCACCCGCGCGCGTATCGACGCAGGCGCCTTACTCGCGCCAATTGCGACACGACCGCACCCGGTAAAGACGAATGTGGTATTCGGCGAGCCGCACCCGGGAGGCCATCACAAACGGGCGGGCTACCATCCGATCGCCACAACCGTGAAACTTCCCGCACCGCTCAACCGGCAACGGTTCGAAGCCTGGACTCAATCGCTCCCGAACGAACTGGAACGGGCAAAGGGATATTTCCGGTTTGTTCGCGAGCCGGAACTACAAGAATTCCAATATGCGCCGCCGGGGAATCCGACGACTGCCCCTGTCATGTTGTTGGATGAGCCTGAACCGGCGGTGGTGCTGATTGGCCGGGGCTACGATGTGGACACATTGGAAAGAAGGTTGTTGGATTGTGTCGACGCGCGGTAGCAGACGCCCGGCCCGCTAGGAGGACCCCGCCCCTGCTTCATTCATGGACTTGGAGACCGCCGCTGACGGTTTTTTTCTGAAGGCCGGCCACTGCAACAAGAGCCACGCGGCGCCGCCGCCGATCGCTCCGCCGATCAGCCACCCTCCGAAGACATCCGTCACATAGTGCGCCCCTACGTACACGCGTGCGAGCCCGATCAAGCCGACAATCGGCCAACTGATCCACCCGGATCGTGGATACAGCACCTGAATGAACGCAGCCGCGGCGGCAGTGTTGATGGCATGGTTCGACGGAAAACTGAAGAGCCCTCCGCAGCCACCCGGCTCTACGCTGATCGCTTGGCTCAATGCACGGCAGGGCCTAACGCGCTCGAACAGCCACTTGAGCTGCCCCCCCAAGAAATCTGAAAGACCAACTGCACCAGCCAACGTCGGCCCCCCCAGCAATGCTTCCCAATGTCTTGCCCAAATCCAATATCCAATGAGAAGCGCCCCGGGCAGATAGAGGGTACTGCGGTTTCCAAGCAGGAGAAAGAATTGGTCGACGGCCGATGACCGGCCGGCGAGTCCGTTGATGGCAAAGAAGAGGGATTCGTCTACACTCATGTGTGAGACGATAGAACGTAACTCGCCAAGCGTCAAGCGTCAAACGATCCGATCCCGTCATTCCGATGAACGATTGACGCTGCTTAGTGTGTCCTGAAATGGATGCGGACGGTCAACTCGCCGTCGATAGGATCGTCGCCTTTCATCTGAGGATCAAATGTCCATTTACCGAGGGCTTTGACTCCTGCCGTCGTCAGTTCCCGATATTTACAAGGCTCAAGAACCACGACTGTCACCTTGGCCTGCTTGGAAACCAACAGACGAGCCTTCATCCAATCATCGATTTCCTGTCCGTTGAGCGAGGTGGGAATGGCAGGCCAAGGGGTAGACTTGGCCACCGGGCCGAGCTGCCGATCCTTGTTCAACGGCAAGCCATGGACATGCACCTCCGGGACCTCGAGAACATCCTCCTCGTGATCGCTCTCGTGGGTAGCCTCGTCGCCTGCCGCTGCATAGAGCACCGCCGGCCACGCCAAGACAACAGCAAAGAGCAGTCTATACATATTTCGCATAGGTTCTGATTTTACGCTATCAACAACCGGATGCTCAAACGGGCCATACCTTCTCACCCACCCACCCCCGCGCGCCCGCTTCGCCGACGAATCGAGGCGAGCCAAGACGCGCGTAACTCCGAAAGGCCGCAGGCTTCCGCTTAAGACCTCAAAGATTCTTCACCAGATGCCCAACAGGGTCATCCAGCAAGGCCGCAGGGAGCCCGCCGACTGAGGCGTACCCTTGTGGTACGTCGCAGGGAGACGGGCGACTGAGAACGATGCTGGTGACCTTGTTCGGCATCTGGTTAAAAGAACCATTGGCCACGGAAGAAGAACGACCGCGGCATCCCGGCATGCGACACACCGAGACCGACACTGCCCTCTCCAAAGTTGTAGAAATACTTTTGGTCCAGCGCATTCACGATATCAAACCCCAACAATAACTTCTGGCCATGCCAAGGCAACGGGATGACATGCGCGATGGAAAAATTATAGATTGTCCAAGTCGGACTATGGGAAGAGTTCGTCTTGGCCCCTTCCTCCGCCGTTCGAAGTCCCGATCCAAACAACACCTGGCCTGTCAGATTGGTCCGCTCAAGCAATCGATAACTCAGCACTCCCGAAGCGGTGAGGGTCTGCTGATGATCACAATGGACTCCGCTCGACGAATTGATATCACCAATTTCCTCGCCATGCACCAGATTGTGCCCGGCCTGCAAGCCATAGCCCTTGCACTGTCCCCAGGCGATGTTCCCACGACCGGTCAGATTTTCCATGAACCAGACCTTGAGGGCGGCATCGGCACCCCTCGTCCATCCCCGTTCAAAGGCGATATAGTTCAGCAACGGAGTCGATCCAAACTGGTGAGCGTCCCCCATATAATTGGCAAGCTTATAATACCCCGTCAACTGGAGCGTCGCCCAATCCGTTAGGGCGTGAACGCTGCCGATTTGGAAGTAATGGGCCCGCTCAGCCCGCGGCAGATTGTTGGTCGTGTCCTCAGGACTCGCCTTGGTATTATCCAAAAGCAAGTTGGCAAGGGCGATCCTCTCGAGATTCGGGGGGGTAAAGAGCCGTCCATAGTAGGCATGGAAGGCGTTGGCAGGATTGTGCCGGTACGTCACCCCGACTCGTGGACTGATTTGTCCTTCATTCCGCTGATACTGCACCGTATCGGCACGCACACCGATGTTGACGGTCCAATGTTCGTTCGGCGTCCACTGGTCCTGGATCCAGACCTCCTGTCGCCACCCGATCAGCCGGTTATCGCCGCCAGGGTTGATCACCGGCCCGGTTGGGGATGACTCCGCATCACCCGGAGTCGACTGGGCGAAGGTAAACAATCTCGTCTTGTTGATCGCCTGGGCCCGATCGATCTGGAACCCCGCTTTAATTAAGTGTTGCTTACTATGCACGTAGGTGTAATCCATGCGCACGCCACCGGAATAGCCGATCCGGTCTTGGCTCCCGGCTGAGAAGGGTTCATCCTCATGGGGCACATAGGCCAACACATTAAGCGGATCCGTCTTGAACGTTGCCCGCGTGTGGCGGAAATATCCAGCGAGGCTGAAGAAATTTCTGCTGTTGATGTCGCGCCGCCACACCAGGTGTCCGTATTGGTTATTTTCCTTCTGATTCTCATCAATCATTTCCGAAGGCACCGGAGTAAAACCCGTCAAGAGGCCACCCGGTCCGGCGATGGCTTGATTGATCGGCTGCCCCGGCAGCGTGGGGATCTGATATTTCGCGATGGAGTTCAAGAACAAGAACGTGAAATTGTTGTTGTTGTCGAACTGATAGTCGCCACGGAACATCGTCTGGTTCCGCTCGCTTTGTCCGTGAAAAATAGAGTGCCCAGCGGTCGGCGGTTCAATGCCACGATTGGTCGCGAAATGACTGTTTAAGAAATAGAAGCGGAACTTCTCGCCGATTGTCCCCCCATACTCGAAGGACGGATTGATCGTGTTATTCGACCCTCCATTCATTTGAAGCGACCCAAATCCCGGCTTCGTCCCGCTCTTGGTCGTAATATCGATGAGGGCCGTCGTTCGATTTCCCACATTCGCTTCCATCCCGCCCAAGACAATATCGGCCCGTTCCCAGGCTCGTGGCGTAATAACATCGGAAAACGTTGACGAGACCGTGTCCGGAATCGGCACCCCGTCGATACGGAGCTGAAGACCGGCATGTTCCTGGCGGATGTGAAGCTGTTTGAGTGCCCCGTACGCCGCGCTCGGAATCGTCAGCAAGAGATCTTCCAGATTGACGTTGTTCCCGCGCGGAAGGAGATCGATTTCTTTTCGACTGAACGAATAGGTTTCGCTTGACGCCTTGGTGTTGATCGGCGGCAGGGGTGACCGGACCTCCAGTGACACTTCTTTGGTCTTTGAGAGGGTCAGGGTGACCGGTTTCAAGGGCTCGTCCCCCAACGCCAACACCACATATTCGCTCCGATAGGTTTCTTGCACCGCACTGACGGAGTACGTCCCGCTCTCCGGCACCGTCACCTTGAACTCACCGGCATCATTGGAAACTCCGGACGAAACGAGTTCGCCTTCTTGACTCTTGACTTCAATGATCGCCTGCGGGACCCGCCGGAGATCTTGATTCTGAACCGTGCCCGTTATCGTGACCCGATCAGCATCCGCCGCATAGACGGATGAACCAGAAAGTATCCCTAGGACCGTGACGACCACGGACCATGCCACCCATTGCATTACTCGAGGCTGCATCATATCCCTCCACTGCCGAGCTCATGTCGGCGGACGACCACGTGGACAGGGCCACACTCGATGGTCAGACCGCGGTTGCTATGAACGTGTGACGTTGAACCTTAGTGGAGAGCGGGAGGAGCGCGCGAGGGGCCGACGAAAGAAAAGGCGACAGAGAGCAAGACCGGTTCAGCGGGCGGATCGTGATGTTCGACCAACTCGCAAAAGGCCGGCCTGGGCACATCAAGATCGAGCGATCCCGCCGTGTGATGCTGAACCCATTGGCAGAGATCGTTATCGGAATGTTCATGACCGTCGGTGTCGGCGGCGGCCAATTCATGGTGCACGTCCTGCGCAACGGCGAAGGGCGCCAGTCCCATGAGCAAGAGGATGAGGCCGACCGACAGACCAGCTCTCAACCGACCTATGACGTTTAGAGACATCATTGAAGTGGACGACGTACCACAATTAGAAGAAACCTGTCAAACAAGACGCACGGCCAGCAGATGATTTACGCTTACTCTTCAATAGGTTAACTATCATCAGGTAGACTTCTCATGGGGGTTTCGTATATTATTCGGACCTTCGATTCCCTGATAAAGGACAGACAATGAATCGGCCGATCGACAATCAGCATATCGGGGAGATCCATGCCCTTCCCCCGCCGCGTGTCATCAAGACCAAACTGCCGATCACCGAACAGGCGGCAGCGTTAGTCGTTGAAACCCGCGACGCCATCAGAAAAATCCTCCATGGACAAGACCGCGATCGGCTGGTCGTCATTGTCGGACCCTGCTCCATCCATGACCCTGAAGCCGCATTCGAGTATGCCCAAAAGCTGAAGCCTGTCGCCGATGCCTTGCGCAACCGTTTTCTGATCGTGATGCGGACCTATTTCGAGAAACCCCGAACCACGGTCGGCTGGAAAGGCCTGATCAATGATCCCCATCTGGACGGGACCTGCGACATTGCCACCGGCCTGGAACTTGCCCGAACCATTCTGTTGCGCATCAACCAACTCGGACTCCCCTGCGCCACTGAATTGCTCGATCCGATCAGCCCGCAATATGTCGCCGATCTGATCAGTTGGTCTGCGATCGGGGCGCGCACGACGGAAAGCCAGACACACCGCGAGTTGGCCAGCGGCGTCTCGATGCCGGTCGGGTTCAAGAACGGCACGGAAGGCAGCCTGCAAGTCGCCGTGAATGCCATGATCTCCGCCAGGACGCCGCATCATTTTGTCGGCATCAATGCCGACGGGCAAACGGCGATCATCCGTACAATGGGTAATCCCAACCGTCACATCGTCCTCCGCGGCGGCGGCGGCAAAACCAACTATGAAGCAGAACACGTCGCCAAGGCCGAAGCCGCCGTCGCGAACGAAGGCATCGCCCGACCCATTATGATCGACTGTTCGCACGACAACTCCAAGAAAGATCACACCCGCCAGGGATTCGTTGCCCAGGAGGTGCTGCGGCAGTTCCGTGAAGGCCGCCAGACCATCATGGGCTTCATGCTTGAAAGCAATCTGAATCCCGGCAAACAAGCCTGGAAAGAAGGTGTGGCCCTTCAGCATGGCGTCTCCATCACCGATGCCTGTCTGGGCTGGGACGAAACCGAACAACTCTTACACGAACTGGCGACTGCCATGACACCTAAGCCCGTCTCCTGATCTCAATCCCCACAGCCGCGGCCACAGCCCTCGTTTCCCTTGAGGCCCTCCGGATGATGGTGCCCGCACCCCAGATCGCCGAGTCCGCCCCCGAACATATTTTTCAATGTGGCCGACGGCGCGTCCGACCCGGCATCGACCTTTGCCCAGGCCTCCGCGTTGGCGCACATATCAACCCCCGCTGAAAACGAGGACAGGATCCGGCTCAAGGGCGACCCGCATTGCAGGCAGGCCGTCACCGGCGGTTCATCCATCCGCTGACGGAACACAAATCGTCTCGAGCAGAAGAGCGACTGCACGCAATAGTCAGCCACATATTCGTACAAGGGCATGCCTCACATCCTCATGGCTACGAGTCCAATCGATATTGAATCGGCACGCGCAAAACGATCTGACGGCGACCCAGCGCCTGCGGTAACGACAGCGGACAAGAGCGCCTGATGACGTCCAACGCGGCATGGTCCAACAGCGCATGTCCGGATCCTGTGGCGATCGTCGCATCGAGCAACCGGCCTTGCTCATCGATCACGACTCGCACGACTACCCGCCCCTCCAAACGATTCATCCGAGCCTCGGAGGGATAGCGTTTCAGTTCCGTCACACGACTCCAGAGCATTTGCCTCAGCCAGCCAAAATCGGGCGCAGTTTCAACTGACTGTCCCGACATCGCGTTGGTGGATGACAGCGCGACTTCGGTCGGCTGATCTGATGGGCCGTCGGCGCGATGCTCAGCCCCGGCAACCGAGTGAACGTTGGGAGCTGGAGGTCCTTGCGTCGCGTGATCGACGGCATTCTGAGATTCCTCTAGAGCCTGAGGAGCAGTCGCCATGTCACGTGATGGCAAGGCGGTGGAAGCGTCGGCTTCGTCCGGAGTCGGCACAGCCACTGCCATCACCGATTGGGTTTCAGCTCTGGCTTCGGAGCGAACCGGCTCCCGGGTGGTTTGTGCCGCCTGAATCTCTGGCCGGACAGACGACGCCGCGCTTACTCGATCCTCACGCGGTAACGATGCCTCGCTCGATGGGACATCTCTGCGTGATTCCCGTGGTGGGCTCACCAGTGAAACCTCCCACTGAAACGTTGAGGGCGGAACGATCGCGTGCTGCGAGATCACCCATACACCGAGCCCCCACAAGACCCCGTGCAGTGCGATGGAGCACCCCCAGCTCTGTATTCTGGTGTCAGCGTCGGTCATCGCAACATCTCGGTTCATCAGATTTCACCTGTGGGCGTCGAAACCCGGCCCATATTCCAGATCCAGCCAATCCTGCTCCACACACACACCAGAGCAACATCAACATCCGCCGCAGATCGCAATGCTCCGAAAGCCACGACACATCCCAGCGATGCAGGCTGTTGAAAAGTTGGTGATACAGTCGGCGGCTGGAATCCAACCGTTCCATGGCGGCACCGATTCGCCCATCGACCAACAGTCCTCTTGACTCATGGCTGTCGGTTTCCACCTGCAGAAACGGTAACTCGGCATCAGTGGCAGTCGCCGAACAGCCATGGGAATCGTTTCCGCCACGCGTCGAAATAGTCAGCACGCCATCACCGAGTAGTGACCTGGCCGCTGCCATCACCACTTCATCCGAAACTGCATCCTGTGGAGCGTCCGCGTGAGATGGCGCCGTGAGAACGGCCTGTGTTGCCGGAGATGTACGGGCTATGAAATGGACCAAGCCCGCCAGCTTGGTCAGTCGAGTCTCTTTGACTGTCCCGGTCACCAGCATCGTCGAGAAATCCGGCATGGCCTCCACGTCGCGCACAGTGAGCCGTCCACCCATGAATCGCTCACGATCCTCTGCGCTGACCTTCCCGTCTGAAAACCAGCGCCCATGATCCATCGACAACCACCCGCTTGCCATCCAACAGCACGCTGAGATCCCAGCGATCACACCCAGCACTCGATGAACCCTCCACCGGCCGATGAAGAGCCCGGACCAACCGTGTTTCACCCACTCTCGACCAAGAATCAGGCCTCCAGCCCCTACCATCACCGTGCCAATTCCACTCAGCCACCAGACAAGCTGATCCCACCAGGCCCAGTGGCGTCGGAGCCAGGGCCAATACCACCAATGAATCACGGCTCCCACCAGATTCCACCGCCGTTCCTCTGCGGTCGTGTCCTGCACGACGTCGCCGGTCACGCTTGAGACATAGAGAACAGAACGGCGTTCTCCGGACAGCTGCACCTTCCATAAGGGCCGATAGGGATCGAATCGCTGATGCACCGTCCACACATCATGATCGATCAGCTCGACCGCGTCGATCGTGCGTCCGCCGGCGAACGGCTGCACGATGTGCTCGATCCCTTCCTGGGTGAACGGAGCGAGCACCTCACCGCTGTCGGCAGAGAGTGCCGCCAATGATCCATCGAGGCCCTGTGCCACCACGACAGGCCTGTCACCGACCATCCGAAGCCTGAGAGATTCGATCCCTTCTGGTCTCTCCAATTTCTGGATGAGGGAAGGAAAAGAACCACAGCACTCTCTCGCGGATAGCGCTCCGGAGGAGGAAAACCACTCCTCTTCTGTCAAACTCGGATAGGGCACCCATAGGAGGATCGCCCCTGAGAGAAACCAGAGCAGCACCGCCGGCCCCAACACGAGGCCAAGCCGGCGATGCAGCGTCCAGATCATTCCCTTCTGCGGCATCTCTTTAGAAGCGCGCCGTGAGCATCACCTCCATCGTCCGCGGCGCCCCGAGCAACACCTGACTCGGGTAGAACGGATCCCCCCAGATCGCATAGGTCTTGTCCGCCAGATTCCGCCCACGGATGGTGAGCGCGAACTGCTTATACGGAATCGAGACCCAGACGTCCGCCGTGGTGTAGCTGTGCAACCGCACCGTATTGGCGTTGTCGGCGAAGCGCGGGCCGACATAGCGGAACGCCGCCCCCAGGTCGAATGGGAGGACGAACGGAATCCGGTACGTACTCCAGAGATTCGCCACCGTCTGCGGGACGTTCGGCGGCCGATTCCCATCATGCGACACGAGAGACCCGCCGGCCTGCTCGGAGAAGTCATCAAACTCGGCCGACAGAAACGTCATGTTCCCCTGAATCCGCCACGCGTCGGTCGGACGCACGGCGGCGCTCAACTCGAACCCCTTAGAGCTCTGGCGTCCCGCGTTCGCCGCCGTGGTCAAGGAGGTTTGGGTCAAGATATTCTTCCGGAAGATATCGAAGTAGGCCACGGTCCATTCGGCGCGATTGTTCCAGAGGCTCTGCTTTAAACCCACCTCCCACTGCGCCCCGGTGGCCAAATCGAAGTTCTGCGACGACCGCACCAGGAAGATGTTCGTGCCGACCGGATCCGCCGCCGTCGCATAATGCCCGTACAACGACAGCGTCGGGAGCAGGTCGTACACGGCGCCGGCCCGCCAGGTCACCGGCTGGAAGTCCCGCTCGAAACTGGTCGTCTGGTTGAACACCCCGGCGGTATTGAACAGCTTCCGAGTCAGGTCGATATGGTCGAACCGCATCCCGCCGACCAGTTTCAATGAGTCGGTCACGCTGAACTGGTTTTCGGCGAAGATGGCCTTCGTGGTGATGGTGGTCCGCTGCTCGGCCATTTCGATTGCCCCGAACGAGCCGGATGGAATGGCCAACGGATCGACACTGTCCCCCCCGATGAAGGAGCTCGGGCGATTCAGATGCAGATGGCTGAAATCCACCCCGGCGACAAACCGATTCTTATGACCCAGGATCGGCTCGTTGACTTGCATCTCCAGACGGTCTCCGAGGATATATTGGTCATGCTGAACAAAGAACCGATCCCGGTCGAGCAATTGCGTGCCGGTATTGAATTGATAGGTCTCCGCATTCTGCCAATCCCGTCCGGCCCAATAGTAGTAGCCCTGATTGCGAATCTGGATCGTGTCGGTCGGCTGCCAGTTCGCTTTGAGTTTGGCCCAGTAGGTCGTGGAACTCATGTTGGCATCGACGACGTTGAAATTCTGGCGGAAGAACCGCGCATCAATGGTCTGACCGGTTCGCGTGCTCACGACATCAGGAATGGCAGAGGCCCCGGCAAAGCTGCCGGGGACCAGCGGTGTCCCCCAATAGGGGACGCTGCGGTCATGACTGACGTCGAACGACAGCTCGAAATTTAAGCGTGGCGTGACGTCATACAGCAGGGCGCTGGTCATATTCCAATAGGTGTACGGGGTCCGCTGAATGCCGCTGAAGCTGTCGGAGGTCTGATAGCTCAGATCGACGCGATAGTACAGGTTGTCCA